>UMCP01047175.1_pt1 | contig 13329 bp, 10 predicted proteins | sample 1964261 | NCBI WGS metagenome assembly UMCP01 (sample SAMEA4835971, study PRJEB28245) | human gut metagenome | biome: gut microbiome; material: fecal sample | place: Denmark | collected 2008
TTGTCACGATATCTTTCGCTTTTCCAAGGTCTTCCGGAATATTGGAGATATCGGATTTCTGGCTTCCTAAATGTCTGATCTCGCCATCATCTGTAAGCGCCATTAAAGTTGTATTGGCAACAGAGATCTTTGCAATGTGGCTGTTACCGTTTCTTCTTGTCAGGCGCACATCATTTAAGTTTTCATTTCCCCATGCGATTACTTCGCCGCCTTCCGTTAACACATAGGAAATCTGATAACCGGCTGCGATCTGTTTGATCTTTTCATGTTTTACTTCCATCGGAATCTGACACTGTCCCATACGGTCACTACCCCAGATGAAAAGCTCTCCATCTTCATTGAGTGCCATGACATGGTCAAATCCTGCAGATACAGATACCACTTTTCCCATTTCTTTCTGCTTTGGCATCTTCTTTGCAATGTCGATCTTGTTACTGATCTTGGTGTAACCCCAGACATAGACTTTTCCGTCATTGTCAACGCCCACGCTGAATGTTGCACCCGTGGAAATCTCTTTTACATTTCCTTTTAAACCATCCGGCACTTTCATCATATTCAGTCCCGGAGCGACATTGATCTGTGTCTCTTCTTTTTCACTTAAGTCGATCGGGTTAAAGACCGGTCCGATCAGTACGATCAGGAAAATAACCAAAAATACGATCAGGCCGCCAAACGCAAGTCTGTTTGAGGTAAAATTCCTCACAACCGTACGGAGCGGACTCTGAAGCGCTTCTTCCTGTAATACATCGAGTTCTTTATCCCTTTTTCCAAAAAGGTGTTTGAGCATCTTCATGTTTTTCGTTCCTCCTACTTATCAATGCGTACACGCGGATCTACCAGACCGTAGCTTAAGTCTGTGATCAGGTTGCTGAGCAGTGTGATGATACAGTAGAGCATGTTGACTGCCAATGCCATATCATAATCCTGATTCATCAGTCCGACATAATACATTTTACCGATACCATTCAACTGGAAAATCTGCTCGATAACGATCGAACCCATGAAAATACTCATGAACCAGCTGATGATCAATGTGATGACCGGAAGAAGTGCATTTCTCCATGCGTGGGAATAAATAACAACCTTTTCCTTCAAACCTTTTGCTCTTGCAGTACGGATATAATCCATACGAAGTGCGTCGATCATTGCCGCACGGACATAACGTGTCATACTTCCTAACGCTGCAACCGTCATAACGATGACCGGAAGTGCCAGATAGTGGAGACGGTCAAGCACGAATGCCACTCCTGTTCCCTGGAAGTTCGGCGTATTCATGCCACTGATCGGGAACCAGCCGAGTTTTACGGCAAAAACAAAAATAAATACCAGTGCAACTATATATTGAGGCATGCTGTAGCCGACAATCGTCAGTACCTGTACCGTATTGTCAAATTTAGAAAATTTTCTGACCGCACAGTGAATACCGAGCGGTATCGTGATCGCCAATGCGAGTATCGTGGATACGATATTGATCTGTATCGTGTTTAACAGTGGTGTAGAGAGACAGTCTTTCACATCTTTTTTGTAGAAGGAAGAATATCCAAGATCACCTTTTAACAAGTTTCCCATCCATTTTACATAGCGGACCGGAATCGGATCGTCTAATCCTAATTTTTCTCTCGCTTCCTGATAGCGGAGCTGGAATGTCTCATCAGAGACTTTACCTCTTAAGTTCTGCACCTGATTAAGAGCACGGTCACCAGGTACGTTATTAAACAGTACAAAAAGGATAATGGATACTACAAAGAATACCCCTATCATATATAAAATTCTTTTCCCAACGTACTTTAACATAATTTAACCAACCTTCATTTGATTTTTCTTCTTCGTTTCCTTAGGAACAAAATCCTGACATGCCCCTTTGATCCCATTCCAAAAGAAACGATCAAAGAATTTGCCGGAATATATACCGCATGGGCGCGGGACGAATGCCCCACGCCACATACCGGTAAAATTTCACATGGAATAAAATATTACATTGAAATGAAATATTCTAATCAGAATCAATTACTCCATGTTTGCATACAGAATTGCGTTTGTTGCATCCCAGTTGTATCCATCTTCTTCAAAATCATGTAATTTTGATGTGAAGAAGTCATGATAATCATTGGAGTACAGCGGAATCTCAGGAAGCTCATCATTCCAGTCAGCGATGAAATCGAACCATGCTTTTGCATAAGCCTCATCATCACCTTCTTCTGTATGATTCATGGCAAGTGCAAGATCATACAGTTTCTGTCCTTCTTCGCCCTCTAATGCGTTGGTGTTGTTAGAAGAGCCCGGCTCATACTGGAATGCAACATCATAAGGGTTACCGAAACCAGTTGCTAAGTTGAACATCTGATATGGGTTCTCCGTTGAGTTATCATAGTAATAGGTCAGTAAGTCTGTGAAAGTACCAACAGTCTGGTTGATCTTCATACCTGCTGCTTCTACATCCGGGTTCTGCTGTAAGGAAGTTACAAGCAGGTCAGATACAGAGTTATTCTCAGAAGAGAACCACTCGATGACTAACGGCATGTAAGTACCATCGTCTAATTTCTTATAACGGATTCCGGAACCTGAGTAATCAGAACCATCTTCGTTGTATACCCAGCCGCCATCCTCTAACTCTTTGACTGCAGAGTCAAGGCTGTATGTGTAAGAGTTTAATCCGTCTAATTCTTCTGCGTATTCCTCAGCCATCCACTGCTGTGTACCATAAGGTCCGCTTACAACCGTACCATGTCCACCGGTGAATGTCTGTGCAAATGTTACACGGTCAAGCAAGTAAGCCATTGCATGACGTACTTCTTTGAACTGGGTTGGTCCCTGATTACATTTGAGAGAAATCATTCCATAACCTGCGCGGCCATAGCTTAAGTAATTGAAGTTACCCTCTTCTACCATGTCAAGACCCTGCTCGATCTGATCACCGTCTGCTACCTGGTATAAGATATCAACAGCACCGGTCTTTAACTGATCCATCATAGTATCCTGTGGTGTATATTTTACGATAACAGTTTCGATATTTGCTGTCTGTCCCTCAAAGTTACCCGGGAAATTCGGGTTCTTTGTCAGTGTGTATGCATAAGAGTTCTCATCATAAGATGTGAACATGTAAGGACCGGAGCAGATATTGTAGTCATATCTTGCAGCCTGTACTTTGTCACCGATATACTCAGAAGTAAAGTTATCAGAGAATTTCACACCATCCTCTGTATCCTCTAAAGTAACATCTTCCGGCAGCCATAAGTCCATAGACTCCGGCTGGTTAGAGATCAAAGCCTGTCCATAGTAATATGGCATAAACTGTGCATCGATCGTTACAGAAAAAGTCTTGTCATCGATCAGATGAAGTCCTTCGAATGTATCGCTCTCACCATTTAAATATGCATCATATCCTTTTACATACTGAACAGTACTGTCTGTTAAGTTGCTTGCTTCGAGATCCGTAACCATCTCATTGCATCTTAACATGTATGTTAATAAGTAATCATCTGCATTGATATCAGAACCATCACTGAACTTTAAGCCGTCCTTGATCTTAACAGTGTAAGTTCTGCTTCCGTCCTCGTTATCTGTTACTTCCAGATTGTCAAGAACAGCCGGGTTCTCGATCCATTTACCTGTCTGGTCTTTGTCGATCGGAGCCATACCTATAACTAATTTGAATGCATCGTAATCAGAAGCACCGTTTGCCCAGAATGGAGTAATATCTCCACTTGTCTCAGAACTCTCGCCTAAGATTACCTGTTTGTTGCTGTAAGTACCGTTAAAAGTACTCTCTGTGCCGTCTGCAGCTGCCTCTGTTCCCTCTACAGCAGCGTTGTCAGAAGAAGCGTTGTTTCCCGCATCAGCATTGCTGTTTCCTGAACCGCATCCTGCTACCATTCCGGTAGTCATGGCACCGATCAGAAAAAGAGAAATCAGTTTCTTTTTCATAATAGTTCCTCCTTATAGAAAATTGTTCTATATAAAAACGCCATGGCGTCTTTATAACATTATCGTTGTAGCACGTTATCGTGCTAAAATATTTTTGTATAAGCAAAAAAAAGTGCCAACAGACCTCTTTGCCCGTTGCACTTTAAAAATATACAACTGTTTGTTCCCGACGAACAACACTTTTTTTATTATACATGCGAGCCGTTTTTTGTCAATACTTTTTCTCATTTTCAGACATGTATAAATATAACGCTTTTTCCACTAATTTCCATTCTTTTGCATTATCATTCAAGAACCTTCCTAAATGTATGAATTTTTTTTCATTATTTTAATTATTGGGAATATTTATATTCCGTTATAGATTTCACCTTTTCCTGTTTCTTCTATATTATATGCATTTCACCGTTATGCTGCTTTCCATCTCTGTCTGCAGCTGTTATAATAGAGATACTTTGTAATCCCATTCATTTTTATTTATAAAGGAGACATCACCATGATCACACCGGAGGACATATTAAACCTTAATTTCTATAAAAAAGAAAAATTTACCGGCAGCTACAAAGGCATGCGCTACCTGATCCAGAAGGACCATGAGGAAGAGTCCGATCATGACATTTTCCGTGCCACTTACTGGCCGGGTCCCTATAACTTTGCAGTCACAGATGATTCCTTAAAAAGCTCTGCCACCTTTCCTTTTACAGAGGACGGAAAGCTCCAGGTCGTGGACTGGCTTAATGAGAACTGGGAAAAGGAAAAAGATCATTTTCAGTCTTTATTGCTTTAAAGGATTGACAGTACCCCGCTATAAACTTAAAATCTGATTAAAGGTGTTACTTTAGTCCTAACTTACACAGAATGAAAATAGTGTGAAAAATAAGATTTTTCACACGCAAGATTTGTGCTTACGCACAAACTTATGATGCCCTGAAAAACGGGCAGGAATGGAGAGATTTTATGGAGTATAACGAATCGTATTTCAAAGCAAAGTCAAATGCAAAAGCTCGTACGGTCTGGCTGATCTTAATCGCCATCATGACTTTGTCCTATGGCTCTGAGACATCCCAGGGGCTTCACTCCGCAAAATATTACACAACCTTTCTTCTCATGGCATGGGTTCCCTTTTTCATTGGTATTCTCGTACTAAAGATCAATGGAAAAGCTTCTTCTGTATACAAGGAAATCGTTGCCGTCGGTTACGGTTCGTTTTATACTTACGTCATCCTTACCACGGATTCCGCGATCGCTTTCGGCTATATCCTGCCTCTGACAAGTATGCTGATTCTTTTTAAGGATCGCAAGTACATGATCCGGTGTGGTATTGCCAATGAGATCATCGTAATTGTCCATCTTGTTTTACATAATATGTATGGAATCAACCCGAGTATCGTACTGAACGATTACTATCTTCAGATTTCCACGATATTGCTCTGCTATATCTGCTACGTTGTTTCCATTGACCATTTAAACGAATCTGACGGTGCACTCGTCAACTCCATCCGGGACAATTTAGACCGCGTGGTAACAACAGTCGGACAGGTAAAAGGCGCCAGCAGTTCCATTGTTGATGGTGTCACTGTTGTCCGCGAACTTGCTGATGAAAACAGGCAAGGAGCTGATTCCGTTGTAAAAAGTATGGAAGAGCTTACCCAGAATAACGATATTCTTTATACAAAAACGATGTCCTCCATGGATAAAACCTCCGATATCAACATGCAGGTGCAAAATGTGGCAGCTCTGATCGAAAAGATGGTAAATCTGATTCAGGAATCCATCGAGCATGCAAACTTAAGTGCCGAAGAGCTTGCCGATGTTGTGACAACCACCAACACAATGGCTGATCTGTCCGCGCATGTCGAACAGGTTTTAGAGAACTTCAAACAGGATTTTGATATGGTAAAGGAAGAGACCGGAACGATCGAAGGAATTACTTTCCAGACAAACCTCCTCGCCTTAAACGCCTCCATCGAAGCCGCCAGAGCCGGTGCTGCCGGAAAAGGCTTTGCCGTTGTAGCTGACCAGATTCAGGGGCTCAGCGTGGAGACCAAAAATTCCTCCGGCCGCATTCGTGATGCATTGACCCATTTAGATGAGACTTCCGGAAAAATGACACAGTCTATCACGCAGACACTTGAACTTATCCAGACAACACGTGAAAAATTAACACTCGTAAAAGACAGTGTTACAAGTATTACCAACGATTCCACAACACTCGGTGAAAATATCAAGGTAATCGACGGTGCCATGAAAGATGTGGAATCTTCCAATCACGATATGGTTGACAACATGAAACAGGTCTGTGATACCATGGATGTCATGACAAAATGCATCAACCAGTCAGACGATGTTTCCCGCACCATGCTGAGTAAATATGAAGAATCTGCCATCAACGTAAACAAGATCGAAACCATTGTCGGAAAACTGATGGGTGAGCTTGGTACCGGTGGTTTCATGGGAATTGGCGATGCCAGACCCGGCATGAAAGTCATCCTGATTGCAAAGAACGGAAGCTCTTCTTTCACCGCTCACGGCGAAGTGACAGAATCCTTAGATGGTGGAATCACGGCACGTCTGCATGTTCCTTCCGGAAGTTCAATCGATACCAGAAACAGGAATTTTACCTACGAACTGCAGATCTCCGTGACAAACGCATTGTATATCTGGGAAAATGCTGAGATCACCACGATGCGTGGTCAGTCGTCCGATATGTATAAGATTACAGTTACAACCAACCCGAAGGTTGTTAACCGGCGTAAATATCCTCGTATGCCGATCTCTAACAAATGTACGATCACGGTAAAACAGAACGGTAAACAATATAACGGTCAGATGATCAACATCAGTGCCGGCGGCTTTGCATTCAGTGTCCGTGATAATTTCTTTTCCAGTGCGATCGGTTCTGATATCACCTTATCGATTCCTGATCTTCCGGTGGAAAATGCCCGCCAGTTAGAAGGTCATATCATCCGAAGCACAGACAATGAGAACGTCTTTATCGTCGGCTGCCGTATGCCAGAGGATAATACAGCGGTCGAACAGTATGTACAAAACAATTACCAGGGTGAGTAAATCTCATATGTCATAAATAAAACAGCGGATAACAACTTCTTTTCTTGTTGTTACCCGCTGTTTTATTATTTGTGCCTGTTAATTTCTTCTTATTTACTTTTATTCCTTATACAATAAAATGCTCTACGTTCTGCTGTAACTTATCTGCTGCATGATGAGCTGCTTCCGCTTTCTCTTTAATCTCGGCTGCCTTCTCTACCACAACACCTGTCTTCTCTGCGATATCGTTTGTACCGGTTGCTCCCTCTGTAGCCGCCTTGCTTACCTCGCCGATGGCATCCATAACGCCGTTGATCGATGCTAACAGCTGCTCTGAGGATGCTGAGAAATCTGTTACCAGTGCATCAATACTTCCTGCATCATTGCTGTAGGAATCCGCCATATCGGAGAATCCCGCAAAGCTGTCTACCACGTCGGTTCCAACAAACTCTAACAACTTCTTTGCTCCGTCTGCAAGATTTGTTACCGATTCCACAACATTCTTTGTCACATCCTGGATATGTACAACTGCTGCCTTTGACTGCTCGGCAAGTACTCTGATCTCATCCGCAACAACTGCAAATCCCTTTCCTGCCTCTCCTGCACGCGCTGCCTCAATTGAAGCATTGAGTGCTAACAGGTTGGTCTGTCCGGTAATCTCCATAATGGACTCTGCAAGAACACCGATCTGATCGACTACCTTGATATCTTCAAGTGCTTTTGTCAGTCCCTCATTGATCTCGGCATGGATTGCCTTGGTACGCTCATCATTTTCTGTTGTTGTCTTTTTAATACCTACGGCACGGTCACGGATATCATCTGCTTCCGTTGCACCGTCCTGTGAACGTGTTGCAATACTCTTTGCTGCACTTTCGATCTCATGGGACATTGCATTGATCTCTTCGGAGGAAGCCGCTGTCTCTTCCATGCCCGCTGCAAGCTCTTCCGTCGTTGCGGAAACATTCTCGATTTCTTCGTCTAATGCCTGAATATTATCATCGATCTCCTGTACCATTCTGGTGATCTCAGTTGACTGACTCTTGACCTCACCGATCAGTCCGCTCATCTCATTTCTCATGGACTCTAAAGATGCTGCGAGTTTTCCAAAATCATCGCGGCGCTTTAACAGTGCCGTTCCCATTGCCTGTGAAAAATCGCCCTGTTCCATGACACCGATGGAACTGATACATTTTTTCAGTGGTCTGATGATGCTGATAATGATCATAATCAGCAATAAAACTACTATTATTCCCTCAATCAACGTTGAGATAATAAACAGTGTCATCCTGCCTGTAACATAAGAAGAAAAATCTTTTTCAATTGATGCTACCTGATCATCAATATAATCCGTATAATTTCCGGTTCCGATCACCCATCCAAACGGTTCAAATGCCTTACTGTAGGAACGCTTCGGAGAAGGTTCTGTCTCTCCTTCTTTCGGGAATACATAATCCGTGTATCCTCCGTCTGCCTCCTGACCGACACGGATGATCTCTTTTACCATCTGGTATCCATTGGCATCTTTCGTCTCCATACGATTGGTGCCTTCCGTGTCATTTCCTAAAAGCACCACATTGGTTCCGTCATACTGATCCACCCAGAAATATCCGGCATCTCCATAACGAAGCTGTCTGATCTCATCTGCTGCCAATTTCTTTGCTTCCTCTTCCGTATACACACCAGCCTGATACTGATCGTAAATTGTCTGGCAGAGCGAAATCACATTGTCCACCTGCTGTTTGATCTGTTCGTCGTAAGATGCGCGCTCATCTGCTTCCAGCGTTTCCAGTGCTTTACTCTGCAGCTGTTTCATGCTTTCCGATGAAATAATGGCACACAACACCAGCGCCACTATCGTCGTCAGCATTACGATAATCAGCTTCGTCTGTACTTTCACATTGTTCATAAATTATTCCTCCCACTTACATACTTTAATCTCACGGAACTTACAAACATGATGTATAGATTTTTCTATATATCATGTTTGTAAACTCCTTGTTGTTATTGTACCATATTATACAAATTTCCTCAATTATTTTACTTTTATTACAGGGATTTCGCTTTAACTTTTTTATCTATGCATTTTTATAAACAATCCAGTTATCAGCATTCCATCTGAGGTTACCCTTCATTCCTGGTCAATACGCGCAAAATTCCCCCTGCTTTTTCCCTATATATTTTTTCTGCTGATTTTCTATCCGCCTTTTTCATATAAAATCTGTTTCACTTTTTACTGTGTTCATATCCCGTATAATTCTGCTGTGTATTACTATACAGATCACCAATCCATGCAACTCATAATCATACATATTCGAGTATTTTAGATTAAAACAATAGCCGGAAAACCTTGATTTTACAATAAAATCTCGACTTTCCGGCTATTTTAAATCAATGCGGGTGACAGGACTTGAACCTGCACGTCGGGGACACTAGAACCTAAATCTAGCGCGTCTGCCAATTCCGCCACACCCGCGAACCACTTTGCCATTATATCTTAGCACTCACAAAATTGCAAGTATTTTTTCACCTGCATCTTAGCCCGCACCTCTGCTGCTCAGAGTAAATAACGGCAGTTTACTTTCGGTACAAAGATAACGGCAGTTCCAGGCCATGTGTCTCCAGCAGCTTACGATCACTTAAAATCTCCCTGGTATCCCCATCACACACAATTCTGCCCTCAGACAATAAAATCGTTCTGTCACAGGTATCCCACACAAAATCCAGATCGTGCGAAGCTATGAGTTTCAAATAAGAAAATTCATTTAATACCCGGATCAGATTTCTGCGGTTTTGCGGATCAAGTGCCGCCGACGGCTCATCCATCAGGATAATATCCGGTTTCATGGAAAGGATTGTCGCAATCGCTGCCAGTTTCTTTTCCCCACCCGATAATTTGTGGATCGGTTTTTTTGCAAGATGCTCAATATGGACTGCAGCAAGCGCCATTTTCGTTCTGTATGCGACCTCTTCTTCCGGAAGGCCGTAATTCTGCGGGGCAAATGCCACATCCTCGTATACATTTGGCATAAAAAGCTGACTCTCAGAATCCTGAAATACATAGCCAGCTATTTTTCTGATCTGTGCTAACGTTTCTTTCTGCAACGGCACATCCCCGATGCGGATACTTCCGGAGTCCGGGAAATACAGACCGACAAGTAATTTTAAAAGTGTGGACTTTCCCGCCCCGTTTGCGCCGACCACACCAATCGATGCCTGTCCGTCTGCTGTAAATGAAATATCCTGCAGGATAGGGTTTTGTTTTTCATAAGAAAAATAAAGATGTGTTACTTCTATATTAATCTGTCCCATATACTTATGTCCTCTCTTTTCAATCTGTCACAGAACCGTCAACTTTCTTTGACTGCTAAAACATCGTTCCTATCATCTGTCCAACCGCAAAATACCGCAATACAGCAAATATCACGATCCATAAAACAAGATACACTGCATCCCTGGCACAAAACCGTATCTCTTTTTTTAATCTGAATACCCCATCAAAACCACGCAGGCACATACTCTCATAGATCACCTCCGCCCGATCCATACTCCGAAGCAGCATCTGGCCCATCAGCGATCCCCACACTTTAAAATGAATGCCCTTCTGTCCCGGTGCCCGAAGTTCATACGCCTGCACGACCCTCTGCGTCTCTGCCAGCAAAACGGAAATATACCGGTAGATCAGCCACACCTGCATCACAAGAGACTTTGGAAGATGGCATATCTCAAGTGCACAGCAGATTTTTTCAATCGTCGTCGTAGCGATCAGAAGATACGATGCCGAAACCGTAAAAACACCTTTTAACATCAGCGTCAGCATGGAAATCACTCCGCCGGTAATTTCAATCTGTCCCACTGTCATGACAGGATGCCTGTCAAAAAAAGGGTTAAATATTCCTGCCACACAGACAAGCGGCAGCACGACCCGCATTCTCCACAGCGCATCCTTCACCGAAATATCATTCATAATAAAAAGAATAACCGGATAAACTGCCATCACAAGCAGTCCGCTCAGGTTATACTTCGAAAAGGAAACGACCGTCCCTATATACAAAATTGTCACACACAATTTTACAAGTGGGTGAACCTGGTTCACCCACCTGTCTTCATTTGCCAGTTCCTCGATACTTTTGATCTCAGAAACTGCCTTTTGAATTTTACTCATGTTTTTGATTCTTTCCAAAAAATTTAAACAAATAGCAGCCTCCAACACAGACAGCCACAACTACCGCAGCTCCTGCCACACCCGAAAACGATGTTCCTGCCATGCTCTCACTGTTTTTAAATGCATAATCCGGAAGCAGCGCTGTCCACTCCTGGATATCTGCTGCCTTTTGATATGCCGCCCCTTTGGCATCTAGCTCTGTGGTTCCGGCAACTTTCTCCATAGACCATTCCAGTCCGTCCGGATTTGCCGAAGCAAACAAAGAGAGACCTCCACCGATCCAAACGGTTAAAACTGCAAGGATCGCAACTGTCTTTTTCAAAGAAAAACGTGCTTTTTGTCTCTGTGTACTTTCATCCGTTCCCCAAAGCAGCTCCGGTCTCGCCTCATAGACAAAGCAAAGCACTGCTGCCGTGATCAGTCCTTCTACCAGACCGATTGCCAGATGGATCGGCTGCATCACTGCAACAAATGTCTGAAATGGAAGCTCCGTGATACCGGAAGCTAACGTCTCTAATGTAACGGAAAATGCTCCAAGCTGCAGCGTCAGGACACAGCCAAGTACAGATGCTGCAACGATTTTCTTTTTGGATGCCCCACGGCGCATCATCGGTTTCCAGATCAGCAGGACCCCGATAAAGCACCCATAAAATGCCATATTCCATATATTGCAGCCAAGCGCTAAAAGCCCTCCGTCTGCAAACAGCAGACACTGTATCAAAAGGACTCCGATCATCGTAAGAAATCCCGCATACGGTCCAAGCAGTGCGGAGAGAAGCATACCACCACACAGATGTCCGGATGACCCTGTTCCCGGAATCGTAAAATTGATCATCTGAGTTGCAAAAACAAACGCTCCCATCACCCCCATAACCGGAACCTTTTTAGGTTCATTTAATGCCCTTACCTGTCTTACTGAATATCCGCCAGCCGCCGCTGAACAAAGATACATTGTTGTTGCAACTGCCGGTGCAACCAACGCATCTGCCATATGCATACCAAAATACCACCTTTCATTTATCTTTGACCATATTAGCAAAAATCTGGTCATACCACAAGCCTTTTATCACAGATATTTGGTTGATACTTTTATTTTTTCCCAACTAACCCACATCCTAATCCCTTCCATTCCTGCCATAATGCTCCTATTGCGAAAATGTTACATAATTGTTACAATCTTTTATGTGATCGGCCGATACACACAAAAGATTGCAGGATCATCGCAATCAAAATAAAAATAAGGAGGACGAAACTATGTGTTTTAATTTCAATAGCTGTTCCGAGTTATTTAATGCTATCTGCAAATATTTTAACCTCGGTTGTTAATAATAGCTTGTGCACTTTTCCGGCAGACTGACTGCCAGAAATATATGCCCCGGGCATCTGCCCGGGGTATTTTTCTTTTATCTGTCTAAATATCAATTCCTATACAGCAAAAATCTACTTTTTTCTAAATATACTTATCTGTCTAAAAGCAGCTCTCCCAGCCACATGGCATTTTTATCTTTTTCTGAAATGATATATTCTCCCTTTGGCCATGCTTCGCCTTTCCAGACGAGATCCGGGTCATCATACCGCACGGCCTGTGCTGCCTCCCCGCAAAAATCCTGATCCACACACCACTGCATCAGTGTATCATCCTCCAATGTCAGATACCCGTGGGCAAACCCCTTTGGAATATACATCATTTTCCGGTTTTCAAAAGATAAAACTTCACTGTATGAATACCCAAAACATTTTCCCGGTCTTAAATCCACGGCAACATTAAAAATCGAACCATGCAGGCAGGAAACCATTTTTGCCTGTGCATACTCCCCCATCTGAAAATGCAGGCCCCGCAGCGTAAATGCCTCTCTGCTGTATCCCTGGTTGATCTGGCAGACCTGAAATGGAACATCCCTGTCATACGGAACAGACAGATATCCCCGAAAATCTTCAAACGCAGGCGGAATAAATACTTGTGGTTTATCTGATGAAAACTGGCTCATTTTTGCCTCCCTTGGCATACATTATCATTACACTAACTTGCCATCCATAAGATACATGATCCTGCGGACACAATGTGGACATGAAAAAAACAGATACTCTCCAACCCAATCGAAAAAGCATAAAAAAGAACGGAAGTGCTGAAAAATCAACACTTCCGCGTTTTCAAATCGTGAGACATCGGGGATTCGAACCCCGGACAACTTGATTAA
>UMCP01070958.1_pt1 | contig 13291 bp, 8 predicted proteins | sample 1964261 | NCBI WGS metagenome assembly UMCP01 (sample SAMEA4835971, study PRJEB28245) | human gut metagenome | biome: gut microbiome; material: fecal sample | place: Denmark | collected 2008
GCTGTATTTATGGGGATCGCAGGTTTGTTCCATGCATCTGCAGACGGATTACTCCATGCGGCGAGGATGGCAGATGTGCTCTTTGTGACTGGAGCGGTATATTTTGTGGTGAAAGCATCCGGAAAGCTTTTTCCGAAAGAAGGAAGATGGCTGTTTGCCGCACTGGCAGGCTTTATGCCGCAGGCATTGTTTCTGGGAACTTATGTAAACACGGATTCCCTGGCACTTTTATCCATGGCGATGATCCTGTATTCCTGGTCCTGTTATCTGGAAGCGGGAGACTGGAGCTTCAGAAATTCGATCCTTCTGGCTGTTGGAATGGCAGTCTGTGCACTGTCCTACTATAATACCTACGGATGGATCTTATGCAGCTTCCTGTTTTTCTGCCTGACAGTCCTTCTGTGCAGGGAAGAGCCGGTAAAACAGAGAGTTGCATTTCTGTTCCGGAGAGGGATCGTGATCGCGGCAGTAACCCTTGCTTTATGCGGCTGGTGGTTTATACGAAATGCCGTTCTCTATGACGGAGATCTTATCGGAAGAAAAGCCTGTGCACAGTGTGCGGAAAAATATGCGGCTGTTGATTACAGGCCGTCCAGATACCCCACACCGGAGAAGCTGAACTGGTCATGGAAGGATATCCTTCTGTATCAGGATCCGGGCTGGCAGCATAACTGGCTGTTGACAGTGCTGGTAAGTTTTATAGGAACCTTTGGCCTGATGCAGATCTATATGCCTTATAGTGTGAGCAAGGCATATTTCCTGTTCTTTGGAATGGGTGGGATCGGTATTTTAACCATGCTGGGAATGTTTTATCCGAAGAAACGTACTGTGGTAAAAGAACGAAAAGCAGCAGGAAGTGAAAAGCTGAAGATAAAAACAATAACCGTGTACGATAAATGGGACAGAAAAGGGATCTTTCATCTGCTGCTGATCCTTCTGATCCTGATCCCTGTGGGTCTGTTTATGTATTATGTATATTATAGTGACAACCAGGCACAGGGACGTTATATCATGCCGGCACTGTATCCGGCCATGTATTTTGTGACAGCCGGCTGGAATCGTCTGCTTGAGCGTTTTGTAAAAAAAGAAAATATCAGAATGTGGATATACCGGGTCCTGACAGCACTTCTGGTTGCTTCGCCGTTTTTATGCTATATCTTCCTGGTAGTTCCGTTTTATGGCTGACACCCAGATGGTGAGATGGCAGAAAAAAATCCCTTCTATGTATCCGGATATGACCGGTACATAGGAGGGATTTTTTAATTCTGAAGTATATCCGCCTGGGGACCAAGATCAGGAACGGATGATCCGGATCATGCGCCACAGCAGAAGGATAAGGAGCAGGATGCCCACACCGCCAATGGCAAAATACGGGATCTGGGATCTGGATTCGGAATAAGCTTTTGCAGAATCCATGTTTTCATCATTTTCCAGTACATCGGAGGAGCTTTCCTGGGAGGGATCCTCGACAACTGCAGTTCCCACATGAGTTCCGCCAAAGGAATAGGTGCGTAAGATCTGACCATCAGATTCCGTATCTTCCGTAGTCAGGTCGTCTGCGGTCGCGCCTGATGGAACCATTACAGTGCCGCCGGACAGGATGTGAAAATCATCCTCGCTGAGATCCAGAAGCTGGAAATTGGAAAAACCGTAATCCAGAAGTGAGATCGCTTCGTTGGCTGTCTGACCGGTCGCTCCGTTCATGACTACTGCGATCAGAGTAGTACCGTTTCGCTGTGCAGCTGTGACAAGAACGCTTCCGGAAGCAGTGGTGGTACTTTCACGACCGCCGATACATCCTTCATAATAGGAAGCGGATGCAGGATCTGTCATGGTAAAAGAGCTTGTCAGGTTACGGGTACCGCCGGAAACATTGGTAGCCGGGATCGTATAGGAGGTGGCTCCGGAGATGGTGCGGAAGCTGTCATTACGGATAGCCGCCTGCATGATCAGAGCCAGATCATGTGCTGTGGTATGCTGGTTGTCATCCGGGAGACCGGTAGGATTGGTGAATACCGTATTGGTACATCCCAGCTCCTTGGCACGGTCGTTCATTTTCTGGACAAAGGCATCCACAGATCCGCCGATCTGTTCTGCGACCTGGAGAGCAATGTCATTGGCAGAGGCCAGCATCAGAGCATAAAGGCACTGCTCCATGGTAAATACCTCTCCGAGCTGTGAGGAAATATGAGCGCCTCCGTCTGTAACACCGGATACACCGGTTTCTGTCATGGTAACCTGATCGTCAAGCTGGCTGTTCTCCAGTGCCAGAAGACAGGTCATGATCTTAACTGCGCCGGCCGGAGAAAGCGTGGTGTCCATATCCTTGGCATAGAGGATCGTATCGGAAGTATCTTCCATGATCACGGCAGATGCGGAAGTGATCTCAGGCCCCTGAGGCCATCCGCTGATCCCATTGGTGGTAACACCGGAGGATACAGCAACAGCGGTTTCTTCTGTGGCGAAAACTGGAGTCTGGAACACCATGGAAGCGGAGATCCCAATAGCCAGAAGCGCTGTGGTTATTCTTGATTTTTTCATGATAAATGGTACTCCTGTATAAAAAATAATTCTTATGTAAGCAATACATACGTAAGCTCAGTATAACACATTTCCTCTCTTCCTTGCAAAAAAAATGATGGAATGGTAAAATATGTTCATCAAACTGTTACTGAGAACAGAGTGAACAGTAACATCAAACTGAGTAATACGGAGATAATATATGAGTAAAGATGATTCTACAGGAAAGATCCAATGGGACAGACTTATAAAGAAGCTTTCCCCCTATACAGTACAGAAGGGCCTAAGATACCTGAAGCATTATGGTCTGAAAGAGTTCTGGATCCGGCTTCATGAACGTTTTGAACCGGAAGAGGTTCCTTACGGACCATGGTATGAGGCATACAGACCTGACGAGGAAACACTGGAGAAGCAGCGGAAACGCAAATTTCCGGATGGGCCGCTGATCAGCATTGTGGTACCTGCATATCTGACACCGGAGCGTTTTTTAAGACAGATGCTGGACTCTCTCCTTGCACAGACATATGAGAACTGGGAGCTGTGTCTGGCAAACGGAAGTCCGGAGGATCCAGACATGCAGACTGTGCTGAGATCCTATGCAGAGATGGACAGGAGGATCCGCTATCAGGATCTGAAAGAGAATCTTGGCATTGCAGAAAATACAAACGCGGCTTTTGCCATGGCAGAGGGTGATTTTATCGCACTTCTGGATCATGATGATCTGCTGGCACCTAATGCATTGTATGAGATCGCGGCGGCACTGGAGGAGCATCCAGAGGCGGATGTGATCTATACAGATGAGGATAAGGTCACGACAGATCTTTCTGAACATTTTCAGCCCCATCTGAAACCGGACTTTAACCTGGATCTTTTAAGATCCAATAATTATATCTGCCATTTTCTGGTGGTAAGACGTTCCGTAGTGCAGACAGTGGGCGGATTCCGCCGGGAATTTGACGGCGCCCAGGATTATGATTTCATTTTCCGCTGTGTGGAGCAGGCCAGGGAAGTGGTCCATGTACCGGAGATCCTTTATCACTGGAGGACCCACAAATCCTCCACAGCAGATAATCCGGCAAGCAAGATGTATGCTTTTGAAGCCGGCAGACGTGCCATTGAGGGGAATCTCAAACGGACCGGAACTCCGGGAACCGTGGAGCATACTCCGGATTTTGGATTTTACCGTGTGAAGTATCCGGTGCAGGGAGAACCTCTGGTTTCTGTTATCATTCCAAACCGTGAGGAGAAAGAAACGCTTCAGGCCTGCGTGGAATCCATTTTTGAAAAAACTGCCTACAAAAATTACGAGATCATCGTTGTGGAGAATAACAGCAGCTCCGAAGAGATCTTCCGGTATTACAGAAAGCTTTCGGAGGATCCCAGGGTCCATCTGATCCGCTGGAAAAAAGGCTTCAACTATTCTGCCATCAACAATTTCGGGGTGCGCCATGCCAAAGGAGATTACCTGCTTTTTCTGAATAATGACGTAAAGGTCATCGATCCGGACTGGATGTCAGAGATGCTGAGCGTGTGCCAGCGTAAGGAAACAGGTGCAGTTGGCGTCAAGCTGATCTATCCGGATAACACCATTCAGCATGCAGGCTGCGTGGTGGGAATGGGCGGAATTGCCGGGAACATGTTTGTGAATATGCCGGCAGAGCGTACCGGATATCTCCATAAGGCCTCTCTTCTGCAGGATATGAGCTGTGTGACTGCAGCATGTATGATGATGAAGAAGGAAGTTTTTCTGGAGGCAGGAGGCTTTACGGAAGAGCTTGCAGTTGCGTTTAATGATGTGGATCTCTGTCTGAAGGTGCGAAGCCACGGCCATCTGATCGTCTATGATCCGTATGTGAAGCTCTATCATTACGAATCCAAGTCAAGAGGCACTGAGGACAGCGAGGAAAAGGTCCGCCGTTTCCAGACGGAGATCGAATACATGCGCTGTCACTGGCTGGATATCCTGAAAAAAGGAGATCCATACTATAACAAAAATCTTTCTTTAACCAAATGGAATTATTCCCTGAAGCCCCTTCCGGGAATGGGAAAGAAGAAGGGATAAAGCAATGCAGGAAGTATCAGTAGTCATACCAAACTTTAACGGAATGGCATATCTGGATGGTGTTCTTTCCAGTCTTGAAAGACAGACTATCCGTAATTTTGAGGTTATACTAGTGGATAATGGTTCCACTGATGGCAGCTGTGCGTTTGTTTCGGCGGAATATCCATGGGTACACATGATACAGCTTCCGGAGAATTACGGCTTCAGTAGAGCCGTCAATGAAGGGATCCATGCGGCACGTTCCCCATATGTGCTGCTTCTGAACAATGATACGGAAGCGGAACCGGATTTCCTGGAGGAGATGGTTGCTGCCCTGCGCAGACATAAGAAGGCATTTTCCTGTCAGGCAAGGATGATCCAGCTTCATGACAGGGACAAGATGGATGATGCCGGAAATTATTACTGTGCCCTTGGCTGGGCTTTTGCCAGGGGAAAAGGCAAGGATATCAGCCATTATGACCGAGAGCAGAAGATTTTTTCCACCTGTGCGGGAGCTGCGATCTACCGGAAGAAATTTATTGACAGGATCGGAGATTTTGATGAGGAGCATTTTGCTTATCTGGAGGATCTGGATATCGGCTATCGTGCCAGGATCTGCGGTTATCAGAACTGGTATGCTCCAAAAGCGAAGGTTTATCATGTAGGAAGCGGCACCAGCGGCTCCAGATATAATCAGTTTAAGATCCGGTATTCTTCCAGAAACAATATTTATCTTATCTATAAGAATATGCCTTTTCTCCAGATCGTGCTGAACCTTCCGTTTTTTCTGGTGGGATTCGGTGCGAAGATCCTGTTTTTTGCGTCCAAGGGATTCGGACGTGAGTACCTTGCAGGCATCAAAAACGGCTTTCAGATCAGCCGCAAAAACAAAAAAGTCAGATTTTCCATGAGGAATCTTCCGCGTTATATACAGCTCCAGTTTGAACTCTGGATCAACATTTTTAGGCGTTTTGCCGGTTAAGACATCATATTTTCACAGAATTTTTATATTTCGGAGGGAAGATTTTATTGCTTTTGAGTTTCATCTATTATAAGATAAAAGCAATGAACTTAAATGAGGTGGCGGAAATTGATTAAAGACAACCAGAAAAATTTCAGTCGTCTCCATATGCTGATCGATGTATTTGTGATCGCGGCCTCCTATGCCCTGGCCTGGTTGATCCGTTTTCAGGGAATTTTTGAACATTCGGCGGTCCAGTCCAAGACCGTCCAGGAATATATGTTTATGCTGATATTCATTATTCCGGGATATTTACTTCTTTATCAGGCCTTTGATCTTTATACACCGATGCGAATGCAGGGGCGTCGTCTCGTACTTGCCGGAATTGTGAAGGCAAATGCGTTAGGGCTCCTTATCATCATGTTTGCACTTTACAATTTTAAAGAGCTGGACTATTCCCGTCTTACTCTGGTTTCTTTCTGTGTGATCAATATCGTCCTGGAATGGTTTGTGCGTATGGTCATATTTTACATTCTCCGGGATATGCGCAAAAAAGGAATGAACCAGAAACAGGTGCTGCTGGTAGGATACAGCCGTGCTGCCGAGGAATATGTAGACAGGATCCTGCAGAATCCGCAATGGGGATACGTGATCAGGGGCATACTGGATGACAATGTGCCGGCAGGCACTACTTATAAGGGCGTTAAGGTGATCGGTCGAATCGCCAATCTGATGATCATCCTTCCATCCAGTCGTCTGGATGAGATAGCCATTACCCTGGGCTTAAGTGAGTATTATCGTCTGGAAGAGATCGTTGCACTCTGTGAAAAATCCGGCGTGCACACAAAATTTATTCCGGATTATAATAATATTATTCCGACCAAACCATATACAGAAGATATTCTCGGGCTTCCGGTGATCAATATCCGGTATGTGCCCCTGAGCAACACGTTTAATGCACTGATCAAGAGATCTATGGATATTGCAGGCGCGATCGTTGCGATCATTGTGTCCTCACCAGTGATGCTGGTGTTGTGTATGTTGATCAAGCTGACTTCGCCGGGACCGCTGATCTATAAGCAGGAACGTGTCGGGCTTCATAATCAGACTTTCCGGATGTATAAATTCCGTTCCATGGAGATCCAGAAAGAATCAGAAGAAAAAAAGGCGTGGACAGTAAAGAACGATCCAAGAGTTACCGGAATCGGTAAATTTATGCGTCATACCAGTCTGGATGAGCTTCCACAGCTTTTTAACATTCTGAAGGGTGAGATGAGTCTTGTGGGACCAAGACCGGAGCGGCCGTTTTTTGTAGAAAAGTTTAGGGAGGAGATACCACGTTATATGGTCAAGCATCAGGTGCGGCCGGGTCTTACCGGGTGGGCACAGGTAAATGGCTATCGTGGAGATACTTCTATCAGAAAAAGGATAGAGTGTGATCTGTATTATATCGAAAACTGGTCTGTGGGATTTGATATAAAGATCATGTTTCTTACCATATTCAAAGGATTTATTAATAAGAACGCATACTAAAAAGGGGAAAAGGAAAAGATGTCAAAACCTCGGAAAAAAAGCAAGAAGATTTTATTTATCCTGGAGATCGTCGTACTGCTCCTGTTTATCGGAGGTCTGTTCGTTTATGGTCAGATCTCAGCCAAACTGGATAAGATCGACATCCAGGAAACAGATCTTGCAGACCAGGATATTGTAACTAATGATCAGGCACCGCAGATGACGGGATATACCACCTATGCACTGTTCGGACTGGACCACAGAAGCAAGAATGAGAAGCTGAATACAGAGAACAGTGATACCATCATCATTGCGAGTATCAACAATGATACGAAGGCAGTCAAACTTGTGTCTGTCTATAGAGATACCCTTCTCAATGTAAAGGATGATACCTATTCCAAAGCCAATTCGGCATATGCATTTGGCGGACCGACCAACGCGGTTTCCATGCTGAATACGAATCTGGATCTGAATATCACAGATTATGTTGCCATTGATTTTAATGCGCTGGTAACTGTGGTAGACTGCCTCGGAGGATTGGACATCCCTCTTTCCTATGCGGAGATCGTTCATATGAACAATTACTGTGTGGAGACATCAGAGGAAACCGGAAAGAGCTACACACCGATCGAACTGCCGGATCCGAAGCCGGAGGATGAGGAAGCGATCGTAGATACCTATCATCTTAATGGTGTACAGGCTACCTCCTACTGCCGTATCCGTTATACTGCAAGTCTTGATATGGGACGTACCGAGAGACAGAGACGAGTGATCCAGATGATCGTAGATAAGGCGAAAAAGGCAGGACTTTCCACTATCTTTGATATTATGGATCAGGTATTCCCGATGGTCAAAACTTCTGTTTCCAAAACAGAGATCCTGAAGATGATCCCGGCTATGATCGGCTACAGTATTGATGAAACTACAGGCTTCCCCAACGATTATAAATTTGCCCAGGTAAAGGGCAGCGTTATCGTACCTACCACACTGGAATCCAATGTTCTGAAGATGCATCAGTTTCTGTATGGAGACACCAGTTACACTCCGACGCAGGATGTACTCAACAGAAGTGCCCAGATCACAAATATCGCAGGCGGAGGCGACGTGCAGGACACTGCACCTGCGGTGACAGATACACCGAATGACGCAACGGATGATTCGTACACGTGGCAGGGAGATACATCCACAGATTACAGCAGTACGGACACAAGTGATGATGCTGATTACAGCACAGACACAGATTATGATTCGGATTACTCCGGAGACGATTACAGCACAGATACGGATTATTCCGGGGACGATTACAGCACAGATACGGACTATTCCGGAGGCGATTCCGATACGGATTATAACGATTATACCGACGGAGAAGATTATTCGGAGAATGAATAAAACATCAAAATAAGCAACCAGCAGAAGGGACCATCCAGTAACGGGTGGTCCTTTCTGGACAGGAGACAAATATGAAAACATTAAAAACAGACGTGATCATCCCGGCATACCGTCCGGGAGAAGAATTTGAAAAACTGCTGGAAAGACTCAGCGCACAGAAATATCCTATCAATAAGATTCTTGTCATGAATACAGAAAAGAAATTTTGGAAAGAGACCTGGGAACAGGAATATCCGCTTGTGGAAGTCCGGCATCTTACAAAAGAAGAATTTGACCATGGCGGTACCAGAAGGCAGGCGGCAGAGCTTTCGGATGCGGAGATCCTTGTATTTATGACACAGGATGCAATGCCGGCAGACAGGGAACTGATCGGAGCACTGGTAGGAGCTCTTGCAGAGAATCCACAGGCAGGAGCCGCTTATGCGTGTCAGCTTCCCAAAAAGGACTGCAGATTTCTGGAAAAATATACCCGTTCCTTTAATTATCCGGAACAGTCCTGTCTGAAAACGGAAAAAGATGTACAGACCTACGGGATCAAAACATATTTCTGCTCCAACGTCTGTGCTGCTTATGATCACAGGATTTATGATGAGATTGGTGGATTTCCGGAGCATGCTATTTTTAATGAAGATATGATCTATGCAGGCTGGATGGTAAAAAAAGGCTATGGAGTTGCCTATGTATCAGAAGCGCGTGTATATCATTCTCACAATTACACCTGTATGCAGCAGTTCCACAGGAATTTTGATCTGGGAGTTTCCCAGGCGGAGCATCCGGAGGTTTTTGAAGGAGTGCCTTCCGAAGGTGAGGGCATCCGGTTGGTAAAAAAAAGCATGGCATATCTTCTGAAAACAGGCCACATATGGCTGATCCCCGGACTGTTTTTGCAGAGCGCTTCCAAATACGCCGGATATTTTCTCGGAAAACGATACAAAAAGCTCCCTGAAAAAATGATCCGCTCCTGCACCATGAATCCGGAATACTGGAAAAAGAACAAATAAGAGCAGGTCACGGTTTTTTAAAAGAGATATCACAGTTTAAACACAATTCCCTGTTAAACTGTCTTTTATAAGAGAAATAAATGTTACTGAGAACGGAGTGAGCAGTAACAGATACATGCATCAGATAACATAGAAGGGAGCACCAGAGGTATGAGTGAAGAGAATAAATGGGGGACAGACTTGCCGGATGAGGATAAGAATGCTTCGGCAGAACAGAAACCGCTGACGCATCCTTATTCTGAGGGACGCAGGATGCAGGAGAGCGGACAGGACAGTTATGCAGGTGCCGGACAGAGTGAAGGCACTTCGCAGGAGAAACCAAAATACGGACATTATGAGGTGCATCAGCCTCAGGCCGGTAATTATGCCGGTGGAAATATACCGCCCAAAAAGCCGCGGAAAAAGAGAGATTTTTCAGGCAACAACAGCTTTGGAAAGAAAGCAGCCACTGCGGTGGCACTGGCTGTGATCTTTGGGCTGGTAGCCGGAGTAGTTTTTCAGGGTGTGAATATTGCAGCAGATAAATACAGAGGAAATGACAGCAGTACAACGATCGGAAAGACAGAAACAGTTACCGGGACAGAGGACAGTACTGACAGTAGCTCTGCGGATTCTACTGTGAAGGATATTGTGGCAGAGAGTGGTACAGTGGCCGGTGTAGCCCAGGCAACCATGTCTTCTATCGTTGCCATTACATCTGTCAGTGTGCAGGAGATCCCAAGCTTTTTCGGATATGGAACGAGGCAGTATCAGAGTGCAGGAAGTGGTTCCGGTATTATTGTAGGAGAAAATGACAGCGAGCTTCTCATTGCGACTAACAACCATGTGGTATCTGGAGCGACTACACTTACTGTGTGCTTTGCAGGCAGTGATGTGGTAGGAGCGGAAGAAGAAACCCAGGCTATGGCAAGCAGCTCCGATGGAGATGCGGATGTGGATAACGCAGTTTCTGCCAAGATCAAAGGCACCGATGAAGAGAATGATCTGGCAGTGGTGGCAGTGGAGAAATCCGATATTCCGGATGAGACCATGGATGAGATCAAGATCGCACAGATGGGAAGCTCGGACGATCTTGTAGTCGGTGAGCAGGTGGTTGCCATTGGCAATGCACTGGGCTATGGACAGTCAGTTACCTCCGGATGGATAAGTGCCCTTAACAGAAGCATCAGTACAGAGGACGGAGAAGCCAGCGGACTGATCCAGACTGATGCAGCGATCAATCCCGGAAACAGTGGCGGTGCACTTCTGAACATGAACGGTGAAGTGATCGGTATCAATGCGGCCAAGTATGCAGACAGTCAGGTGGAAGGCATGGGATATGCCATTCCGATCTCCAAGGCAGAGCCGATCCTGGAAGAACTGATGAACCGCGAAACCAGAGATAAGGTGGAAGATTCTTCCAAGGTAGGATATATGGGAGTCAAGGCTGCCGATCTTACAACAGAAGCCATCCAGATGTATAATATGCCGGCAGGTGCTTTTATTACTGAGGTAACGGAAGGTGGCGCAGCAGATAATGCAGGGATCAAAAAAGGCGATATCATTGTGAAGCTGGATGGACAGAAGGTAAGCGGCAAGGATGACCTTGTTGATAAGCTGCAGTATTATGAGGCAGGAGAAACCATCGAAGTGGTGATCTCCAGAGCGAACAGTGGAGAGTACAAGGAACAGACGGTTGAAGTGACCCTCGGAAGCAAACCCTCTTCTGACAAATAAAAGAAAATACAGGATAACCATTTATAAACCGGGGAGCTGCATAAGAACATGCAGCTCCCCGGTTTATAAAAACTTAATTTGATACAGCCGGATTATGTGCTATAATATGCATAATAAAAACCAGAAAGGAAATGTTATGGCAGATCAGTTTGATAATAATAAAGACAATGACCAGGAGCAGAAATATGAGAAATTCTGTTTTTTATGCCGCAGACCGGAGAGTCAGGCAGGGAAGATGATCGACCTTCCTAATCATATACATATCTGTGCGGATTGCATGCAGAAAAGCTTTGATACTATGAACACCCAGATGAACAATGGAAATTATTCCGATCTTTTTAACATGCCGAATGTGAGCATGATCGATCTGGGCAGTTTCCAGAATCCCGGAAACCAGGCGAAGAAGATCAAGAAAAAATCAGAGACTCCGAAGCCGGTGATCGATCTCAAAGATATTCCTGCACCACATAAGATCAAAGCAACTCTGGATGAATATGTGATCGGACAGGAATATGCCAAGAAGGTAATGTCTGTAGGTGTATACAACCATTATAAAAGAGTTGCCACAGATACCATGGATGATATTGAGATCGAGAAATCCAATATGCTGATGATCGGACCTACAGGCTGCGGTAAGACTTATCTGGTGAAGATGCTTGCCAGACTTCTTCAGGTACCGCTTGCTATTGCAGATGCCACATCTCTTACAGAGGCCGGTTATATCGGTGATGATATCGAGAGCGTAGTATCCAAGCTGCTTGCAGCTGCAGATAATGATGTGGAGAAGGCAGAGCACGGGATCATTTTCATCGATGAGATTGATAAGATCGCAAAGAAGAAGAATACCAACCAGAGAGATGTCAGCGGAGAGGCTGTCCAGCAGGGACTTCTGAAACTTCTGGAGGGAAGTGAAGTGGAAGTTCCGGTAGGTGCTACCAGCAAGAATGCCATGGTACCTATGGTGACTGTAAATACAAGGAACATTCTGTTTATCTGTGGCGGTGCGTTCCCGGATCTTGAGAATATCATCAAAGAAAGACTGAATAAACAGGCGTCTATCGGATTTTATGCAGATCTGAAGGACAAATATGATGATGATCCGCATGTGCTGGAGAAAGTAACGGTAGATGATCTCCGTGCATTTGGAATGATTCCGGAATTTATCGGTCGTCTTCCGATCATCTTTACCCTGAACGGGCTGACGGAAGATATGCTTGTGAAGATCCTCAAGGAGCCGAAGAATGCTATTCTGAAACAGTACAAGAAGCTTCTGGCACTGGATGAAGTAAAACTGGAGTTTGAGGACGGTGCCTTACATGCCATTGCCCGTAAGGCATTGGAACGCCATACAGGAGCCAGAGCTCTCCGGGCTATCCTGGAGGAATATATGCTGGATATCATGTATGAGATCCCGAAGGACGACAATATCGGAGAGGTTGTGATCACAGAGGGATACATTCAGGGCAACGGAGGTCCGAAGATCCTTATGCGTGGACAGGAGATCCCGGCACTGGAAGGATAAGAAACAAGAAGATTCTTTAATATATAAAGGAGCGTGACAGATATGGCAAAAAGCAGTTTTTGGGATGATCTGGGAAACACACTGACAAGAAAGGCAAAGGGCTTAAGTTCCAGAGCAGAGAATCTCTATGAGATCCAGAAGATCCGTAACAAGCTCTCTGCACAGGAGCGTATGACCGAAAAGCTGATGATGGATATCGGAAAGATGATCTATACACGTTATGAGCAGGGAGAAGCCGTTGACGGTGAGACGGGAGCTATCTGCGAGGAAATCAGCCAGCACATGCTGGAGGCGGATCACTACAGAGATGCGATCGCTGCCAGTAAAGGGGAGAAGTTCTGCCCGGCCTGCCATAAGGCGGTGATGCGGGAGGCCAGCTTCTGTCCGTATTGCGGAGCGGCGTGTCCTACAGCGGAGCTGGAAGAGAAAGCTGCCGATGTGATCGAGCAGGCAGATGAGGAGCTTGAAGAGGCTGCTGAGGCAGAGGTGACAGAAGTACCGGAGACAGAAGCGGAAGAAAACGCAGAAGCTACAGAAGTGGTAGCAGATCCGGAAGAGACAGTAGAAGCGTCAGAAACAGAAACATCAGGATCAGATCCGGAATTGGAAGAGGAAAGAACGGAAGT
>UMCP01043739.1_pt1 | contig 13125 bp, 5 predicted proteins | sample 1964261 | NCBI WGS metagenome assembly UMCP01 (sample SAMEA4835971, study PRJEB28245) | human gut metagenome | biome: gut microbiome; material: fecal sample | place: Denmark | collected 2008
CGACGAATACAGGGCACATCGGCAGGCATTTCTGAATTTTGCTGCCCAGGCGCAGAAAAAATCTGGGAAGAAAACAGTGCCAGTATACAAAAGATTCCGAAATTTCTTCGACTATGAAAAAGAATTAAAAAATGTGAAGGAAAAGAAACATAAGAAGAGCGATCCGCGTTTTGTTGGAATATCCAAGTTGTTAAAGAAAGGAGGGCGAACAGATGGCAGAATCTTATAGCGTAAAAGCGGTTTTGTGCGCGGAAGATAAAAACTTCTCGTCAATGATGAAATCATGTAGCAGTTATGCTGATAATCTGAAAAATACGCTTACAAGTGGAATTGGATTTGGTGCTATGGCGGCGATTGGATCCAAGGCAGTCTCGGCAATCGGAAGCGGACTGAAAAGCTTGACTGCTGGTGCAATAAGCGCTGGCGCGAATTTTGAGAATGCTATGTCGTCTGTAGCAGCTATTTCCGGAGCTACAGGATCCGACTTTGATAGACTGTCTGAAAAGGCAAAACAGCTTGGAAAATCCACGCAGTACACCGCAAGCGAGACAGCTTCTGCGATGGAGTATATGGCAATGGCCGGCTGGAAAGCTGAGGATATGTTAAATGGAATCGAAGGTGTAATGGATCTAGCCGCAGCGTCGGGAGAAGATTTGGCAGGCGTTTCTGACATTGTAACAGATGCGATGACAGCGTTCGGCTTATCAGCAGATGGCACAACCAAAATTATTAAAGATGGTTTTACGAAAGAAGTTTCTAACGCTTCACATTTTGCTGACGTTCTTGCAGCGGCTTCGGCCAATTCCAATACAAATGTTGCCATGTTGGGTGAATCATTTAAATATGCGGCTCCGGTAGCTGGATCGTTAGGCTATAGTGTAGAAGATACAGCCATCGCTCTCGGTCTCATGGCTTCATCAGGATTGAAAAGCAGCATGGCCGGAAGTAGCCTTCGAACTATTCTGACGAATCTTGCAAAGCCAACAGATGATATCAGTGACGCAATGGATTATTTGGGCATATCGTTGCAGAATGGTGATGGCTCGATGAAGTCTCTGATGGACATTGTAACCGATCTGCGCGGTGCATTTGGACAATGCAAAATGCCAATGGATCAGTTCCAAGAGAACCTTGCAAAACTTGACGAAAAGTATGCCAATGGAGAGCTGACAGAAAAGAAGTATAATGAAGCATTAGCAGATTTAACGGAAAAGGCTTATGGAGCAGAGGGAGCGTTAAAGGCCAAATACGCCGCTACGTTAGCTGGAAAAGAGGGTATGTCAGGTCTGCTTTCAATCGTGAGTGCGGCACCAGAGGATTTTGACAAGTTAACCAATGCCATTTATAACAGTGACGGTGCAGCCAAAGAAATGGCAGAGATCAAAATGGATAATCTTCAGCACGATGTCGTGAAACTGCAGTCTGCAATGGAAGGACTTGGAATTACTGCATTCAACCAGGTTGGCGGAAAAATGAGAGGTTTGGTTGGCATCGCAACTGAGACGGTTGGAAAAATTGATGAAAAGCTTGCCAGCGGAAAAGGGATCGAAAAGGCTGTCGATAAAATAGAATCAATGGTTGAGAAAGCAAAACCATATTGGGATATTTTCAAAACGGACGCATTGGAAGCGGGAACGGCACTGGGCAATGCGGCTGGGGCGATCATAGGAGATATCAAGAAGCTTTCAGGTTCTTTTGGTAGCACAGAAAGTATTGAAAATTTCTCTACCACTTTGGGAGAGGTCAAAGATGGAATTGTAGCAGTTTCGGGATTTTTGGAAAAACATTCGGACGCGATTGCAAAAGTAGCGGTGGCACTTCCGAAACTCTTGATTGCATATAAAGGCTTTAAAATCGTTAAGGCTGTAGCACCGTTTGTTGGCGCATTTACAGGAGCTGTTGGAGGGCTGGCAAAGGCTGGACTCGGGAAAATCGCACCTGGGCTATTTGGTGTTTCAAAAGGCCAGGAGGCGGTTGGAAAATCCAGCGGCGGTAGTGCGAAGAAAATGGTAGCGTCTGCCAAGGCTTTTATGATGATGGGCGTTGGAGTGCTGGCGATCAGCGCAGGATTCTACTTGCTTGCACAGTCGGCAATTGCAGTAGCCAATGCTGGTCCGGGGGCAATAGCTGTTTTTGCCGGTTTGATTGGCGTGGTAGTAGGGCTCGCAGTTGGTATGACGAAATTGTTTTCATCTATGTCCGGCGGTTCAAAGAAATTAACAGCGATGGTACCGGCGCTTCTGGCGTTGGGAGCGGCTGTGCTAATGATTAGCGCAGGTTTGGCACTTTTGGCATATTCTTCGATTCAGTTGGCGAGTGCCGGTCCGCTGGCTATCGGCGTAATGGTAGGAATGGTGGTTGCACTTGGCGGCTTGATGCTGGTGGCCAAGAGTGTAGCACCAACGCTTTCGGCCGGAGCGGTTGGATTTGTCACATTTGGAGCCGCTGTATTGATTGCGGCGGCCGGAATGGGGCTGTTATCTTTATCGGCCATTAATCTTGCGAATGCTGGCCCACTGGCTATTGGCTGTATGGTTGGCATGGTTGCAGCTATCGCCCTGCTGGCAGTAGGCGCTGCCGCTCTCGGACCTGCATTGACAGCAGGAGCAGTTGGATTTATCGCATTTGGGGCTGCCATTGTTCTGGTAGCAGCAGGAGCATTGATTGCAAGCGCAGCGTTGGCTGTTGTATCCGCTGTTCTTCCTACAATTGCACAGTACGGAGCGCAGGGAGCGGTAGCAATTGCTCAGCTTGGAGCGAGTATGATTGTCTTTGGCACCGGAGCTGCTGTTGGAGGAGTTGGCGCAACCGTGCTCGGAGTTGGTCTTGCGTTGGTCGGCGTAACTGCACTGGCTGCAGCCGCAGGAGTAATTGCATTGTCTGCCGGAGCAGCGGTGCTTGGAGCTTCGCTTGTGATGGCAGGTGCAGGTTTGACGATTATGGGAGCAGCATTTCCACTTGTAGCGGCTGGCGCAAAGGCCAGTGCGGCTGGATTGACGGCATTACTTGGATCTGGTACTGCGGCCAGTGCAGTTTTTGTGATTTTGGCAGGATCTTCTGGCGCGGCAGCTGTAACAGTTGGCGTATTTGCAGCGGCAATGGTGGCCGGAGCCGCAGGAACCGGTCTTATGGTAGTTGCTCTGAAATCAGTAAATTCCAGCATGAAGTCAATTGCTGGAAATGCAAAGAGCGCAGAAAAATCGCTCACGAGCATGAAATCGAGCGTCAATGTTGTAAATTCCGGATTGGATGCATTGGGGAACAAAGCAAAAAACGCTATCAGTGCATTAATTAAGCAGTTTTCTCAGGGAGAAAGCAAGGCAAAAACTTCTGGAAAAGCGGTTGGAAATAATTTCAACAATGGCGTTTCAGCAGGAATGTCAAAGGCGGTCTCTACGGCCGGAACAATGTCAAATTCGATTGTAATTACCATGCGATCATCGGCAGGCGGTGCCTATAACAGCGGCGCATACATCGGAATGGGACTTGCAAATGGTATGGCAAGCCAGGTTGGACATGTAAGAGCAGTGGCGGCACAGCTTGCGGCGGCTGCAGAGGCGGCGATCCGGGCGAGAGCACAGATCCACAGCCCATCACGGGTGACAGATAAACTCGGCAATTATTTCGGTATCGGCTGGGTCAACGGCATTATGGATCATGTGCAGGAGGCGAGGCAGGCCGCCATGGAATTGATACAGGTTCCGGAACTTACACCTGCGCCGGAAATCGGAATGAGCCTTCGGACAGGATCTGAAGACCTGAACGACAGCTACCAGTACAGCAGTAATGGAAAATATACCATCTATGTACCCGTTAATCTGGACGGAAGAGAAATCGGAAAAGCGACCGCAACGTATACACGAGAAGAAATTGAGAAACAGGAGACAAGGGAGAACCGAAAGAAAGGCAGGAGAATGAATGTATAACTTTGTAGATACAACAGAGCGATACCCAGGGCAGAACCTGCCTTCGGAGGCTCTCATGTTTAATGGAAGTTATCTTGAGAACGTAATTCCCGGCTATCGGACACTTTATGTGTCCGGCCGGGAAATTTTGGGTACGGAGATTACAGATCTGGAAGCAGGCGTGTCTGACGGTACAAAGTATCGACGAAAGCGTTATCAGCCAAGGACTATTGTGGTGGGATATCAGCTGGTAGCCGAAGATAATGCAGCTTTTCGCAGTGCTTACAACAAACTGAATGCTCTTCTGGATGCAGAACAGGCAACCCTTATTTTTGCAGATGAACCGGACAAATATTATATCGGAACAAAGCAGGGAACGAGTGAAGTGCCGGCGGGAAGAAATGCGATCACTGCGGAGCTGGAATTTTACTGCGCGGATCCATTCAAGTATTCGGTGGAAGAATTTACGGTGAATCCGACTGCGGATGACGGAAAAACGTTCATTGTGTCGTACAACGGCACTTATCGGGCCTTTCCAAAGCTTCAGGCAGTAATGCACAGTGAAAATGGAGTAGTAGGTTTTGTAAATGACTCCAAGAAAATTCTTCAGTTCGGTGATCCGGATGAGTTGAACGGAGAAACATACAAAAAAAGCGAACTGATAACAAGCTATGCTGACCAATATGTCTGGTCACAGGATGCGGCGTGGAAAGATGATACAGGGAGCAACTTCTTATACAGTAACAGCAAGACGGCTGGAAAGCTGGGTGTCATGAGCGTAGACAGCATCAAAGGTCTGTATCTGGCCAGCAGTGGATATGTAAGTCCAAACACAAACGGCTGGAATGGAGCTATGAAATCTATTGATGTGGTAGATTCCAATGGAGCAAAGGGAGCGACGCACCTCTATTGTTACATGAACAGCTGGTTTGAAACTGGTCTTATGGGGCAGACGGGCTGCCAGGCGATTGCTTTCTGCGATGCGAACGGAAAAATGATCTGCTGCCAGGAGATATACAAAACCGATACGATCGGAAACACAGCGCACATGAATATGTGGGTAGGTGGAAACAACCCGCGTATCGTCAAAACATATACTTTTGAACCTTGCCATCGAAAAGATGCAAACCCATACAGCCAAACGTATGGCGCAAGCGACATGATGAAACATGGAGAGAAAATACGTTTTTTCTGGAAGGGCAGTTATCCGGAATTTACAGTTCCAGAATTAAAAGATGTGAAAGTGGCAACAGTGAAATTGTATTTGGGACAGTGGGGAAGTCGAAATACAGGAAATCAGCTTGTCACCAGAAATTATTTCCGCGGCATCTTCGTGAGAATTGACAATGTAGAAAAATGGCGTGATATTCCGAATAAATTTTCGGTAAATCAGGTTTTGACAGCTGACTGTAGCAATGGAGAGGTCATGTTACAGGGACTTCCGAGACAGGATCTTGGTGCGTTGGGCAACGATTGGGAGAACTTTTGCCTGCAGCCTGGAATGAATCAGATCCAATGCATTGCATCGGACTGGGCAACACAGCCAACATACACAATGAAATACAGGGAGGTGTTTCTATGATTTTATATTTTGCGGACCGACATATGAATGTCCTTGGGCAGGCAAGCACAGAGCTACCGAAGGGATTGTACATTTCTGATGATCTGAAAACAGAAGAGGTGGAAGCAGGTGTTGCTACACTAGAATTTACGCTGAATTACACGGCGAGCACGCGGAATGATGCGAAACAGTATGGTTCTGTTGGCAATTATATTCTTCGGAAGAATGGCGATGAGCAGGAATTTTATACGATCATTACCAGCGAAGAAGATATTTTCAAACAGGAAGTAGAAATCTATGCCGAGGATGCCGGTATGGATCTCCTGAACGAGACAGTTGGCGAATACAAAGCAGACAAGGCATATCCAGCGAGCTACTATGTTGAAAAATTCAGCGACGATTCCGGCTTTGAAATTGGAATCAATGAGGTCAGCAATTATAACCGGAAACTGTCCTGGGAGGGTGAGACCACCGCTTCTGAGCGTATTTTGAGCGTTGCCACGCAGTTTGACGCGGAAGTTTCCTATACTTTTGAAATCGACCGGTTGAAAATCAAGCACAAATATATCAACCTGCATAAGAAGCGCGGCGTAGATCAGGGGCGAGAACTTCGGATCAACCGGGAAGTGAAAAATATCATTGTAAAAAGTTCAGTAGAAGATCTGGCTACGGCACTTTCCGTTACCGGCGGATATCCGGAAGACAGTGAAACGCCGATCAATCTGAAAGGGTATAAGTATGATGACGGCGATATATATCTGTCCGGCAGTACGATTTATTCCCGGAGCGCAGTGGCCAAATGGAGCCGGTATCTTTCCGAAAAAGGAAATGGAACCGGTCATATTGTCCAGACTTACACCTATGATACGTTAAGTCAGTCAGAGTTGTGCAATCGTGCCGTATCAAAGCTGAAAAAGATCTATGATGCAGCCGTATCCTACGAAGTGGAACTGGCGTATCTGCCGGATGGAATCAAGATCGGCGATACAGTGAACATTGTAGATGATGCCGGAGAACTGTATTTGTCTGCAAGAATCATGAAACTGGAGTCCTCCATTTGCAATGATGAGTACACGGCAACGCTGGGCGAATACAAGCTGAAATCGAGTGGAATTTCAGAAAAGATGGAGAGCCTGGCTGCACAGTTTGAAAAACTGGCAAAGAACCGGACGTTTTACACTTGGGTTGTGTTTGCTGATACGGAAACGGGCGGCGGAATATCGCTCAAATCAGCTGGAAAGACATACATGGGTATCGCATACAATCAGACGACAAAACAGCCGGTACTTACAGACCCGAGCATCTATACCTGGGTAAAGGTTGTTGGAGAGCAGGGAATTGCGGGAGAGCCCGGAAAGAATGGTCTGACTAGTTTCTTCCATGTGAGATATGCTGATGTTCCGAACCCGACAGCAAATCAGTTGCGGAAGGATACAGGAAAATATATCGGTACCTACGTGGACTATATATTGGAGGACAGTACAGATCCGACCAAGTACACCTGGCGAAAATTTCAGGGCGATGACGGAGAGGACGGCGCCGATGGAACCCCTGGAGAAAACGGTGCGAATGGTGAAACCAGTTATCTGCATATCGCTTATGCAACAAGCGCGGATGGAAAGACAGGCTTTTCGACAACCAACGCCGTCGATAAAACGTATATAGGCCAATACGTGGATTTTACCAAGGCTGACAGCACCAATCCGGCGAAGTATCATTGGAACAAATTTCAGGGGCCGAAAGGAGATAAGGGAGATCCGGGCGAGCAAGGACTGCGCGGCCTGCAGGGCGATAAGGGTGATCAGGGAATCCAGGGACCCAAAGGCGCTGACGGAAAAGATGGAAAAACGACGTATTTTCACATCAAATATTCTGCGGTTTCGAATCCGACCTATGCGTCTCAGATGACAGAGACACCGTCAAAATATATTGGAACGTATGTGGATTTTACACAGACGGATTCGGATGATCCGAAGAAGTACAGCTGGCAGCAGCTGGAAGGTTCGCAGGGGCCACAGGGAAAACAGGGAATTTCAGGTACCAATGGAGCAGACGGGAAAACCAGTTATCTGCACATCAAATATAGTAATGACGGTGGGAAGACATTCACCGGGAACAGTGGTGAGGATATTGGCGCTTATATCGGAACATGCGTGGACTATGCAAAAGATGATCCTACAAGTGTCGGAATGTATAAGTGGGCGAAAATCAAAGGCGAGGCTGGAGCCAAAGGTGATAAGGGTGATACGGGTAAGGGGGTTAAATCGACATCTGTTGCATACCAGGTTTCAACTTCCGGAACAACAGTTCCAACTGGCACATGGTCTGGGTCTGTGCCATCTGCATCCGCGGGGCAGTATCTGTGGACACGTACAATCATCACTTACACTGACGACACAACATCCACGATATATAGTGTCGGCCGTATGGGAACCAATGGTGCAAATGGCACCAATGGAAAGAGTATTGGATCAGTAGTCAATTATTACCTGGCAACGGCATCTTCCAGCGGAGTTACAACGGCGACGAGTGGATGGACAACAGCTGTCCAGTCGGTGTCTGCGGCTAAGAAGTATCTTTGGAATTATGAGGTTGTGAAGTATACCGACGGAACCGTGGCGAGTACAACTGCGCCTTGCATCATTGGATCATACGGTGATCGGGGAAGTAAAGGGGATAAAGGTGATACCGGATCAACCGGAAATGGCATTAAAAGCATTACTGAGCACTATGCAGTCTCCACATCCAATTCGACTGTTCCTACATCGTGGTCATCCACCGTTCCGACAATGACAGAGAGCAATAAATATCTCTGGAACTACGAGACAATTACTTATACAAATGGGACAACTGTAGACACAACAAAACGAGTTATCGGTGTATATGGTAACAAAGGTGCTACAGGGGCTACTGGTTCACAGGGATATAGTCTTGTGGCAAATGTGGTTAGAGATGCCTTCACAGAGTCTCGGTGGACAACATATGGAACGATTAATCACGAAGAAACTTGGTCCAGCACATCTGGTATCCGTAACGGTTGCCGGATTGGTGATATGTTTGCAATCGTTGGAACTGCAACGGACACAAAAAATGCTCATGTTGCTTATTATCGGAGTAATACTGCATCTGGAGATCTGAAAGGTTTGTGTATAAGCCATACAATTATCCCGAGGGGTGCAACAGGAGCTACCGGCAGTAAGGGAGATAAGGGCGATACTGGTGCAAGTGGAAAAGGCGTTAAATCTACTGCAGTAACATATCAGGCAAGTTCGTCTGGAACTACGATCCCTACTGGAGTATGGTCAGCAACTCCTCCGGCGACAAGTGCGGACAAACCATATTTCTGGACTCGTACGATCATCACCTATACGGATAATACAACTTCAACTGCTTACAACGTTGGTAGTACACCGGAAGGAATTGTCGTCGGTGGGCGAAATTTGGCGACCAATACCAATAAAGGAACAACCGGATGGAGTTGGTCAATGCAAACTGGCGGCTATTCCAAAGAATCTGTATCCGAAACTGGGGTTAATACATGTAAGCTTACACGAGATTCGGTAAAACAATCCGGATGGTCTGTAATACAGTTTTCTTATATTGGACGCACAAAATGGGAGGCTGACACGAATTATACCGTATCCGTAGATGTCAAAGCAAGTGTTTCTACATCGATGAATCCAGGCTTTAGACATGGTGACAGTTCAAACATGTTGATACAATCATGTAAAGCCGTAAACAACAAAACAGTTGCGAATGTATGGACAAAACTGGTATGGGTTGTAAAATCAGCAGCAACATTGCCTAGCGGAACTTCACAGAATACATATTTTACCGGAATGAACAGTAATGTTGGGGTCTCATATCAGTTTAAAAACCTTAAGATCGAAAAAGGCAATACGGCAACTGACTGGACTCCAGCACCTGAGGATTATGTGTCTTTTGTTGACGTGGAGTATTATCTTTCGACATCGCCGACTTCTCTTTCTGGAGGATCATGGTCGACGACAGCGCCGACATGGGTTAATGGAAAGTATATGTGGAGCCGTACGGTAACAACGGACGGAGCTGGTAACAGAACGTATTCGCCAAATCAAAATGGAGTTTGCATTGCAGGAGCACAGGGAGCAACCGGAGCCAAAGGTGATAAAGGAGATACTGGAGGGACTGGTGCAACCGGTAAAGGCGTTAAATCTATTGTAGAACAGTATTACAAATCAACGTCAGCAACAGCCATGTCCGGCGGATCGTGGAGCACGACTTATCCTGGATGGGAGAACAGTAAATATATTTGGACGAGATCAGTGATTACCTATACTGACAACACGACTTCAACGACAACAGCAGTTTGCGTCACGGGAAGTAAAGGAGATAAAGGTGCAACCGGTGCCAAAGGAGATAAAGGGGATAAAGGAGCAACTGGTCCTCAGGGACCACAAGGTCCTCAAGGTGTAAAAGGCGATAAAGGTCCTCAGGGAGATAAAGGTGCAACCGGCGCAACAGGTCCTCAAGGTCCACAGGGCGCTGCAGGTAAGGACGCAAATCAGGTAGTGCATACGGTAAATGGAAACGGTGAGTCAAATCTTTATGTCGAATTTGCTACAATAAAGATCACAGGTTCGTATGCAAATCAACCAACAACATTTAAACTTGGTGGCAGAGGTTTTGAGACAACAGATGTCCAGTTTAGTTTTATCTCTGCAAATAACTCAAATCCTGGATTGGATTTCCTAAGATCTTCAGGCGGATGGTCGTTATGGATTTATAAAAAGACTACTTCAACGTGGGGCCTTATAACAAGATTAAATGAACCGTATGGGCAGCTGAGAGTATTTAACTATACTCAAGGTTCTGGTCCATATACAGTGACGTGGACATCAACCAAATTAGCTTCTTTACCATCTGGTTCAATTAATGCGAATCCTTTACAAGCAGCAAAAACAGCCACCAACTTTATGCAGTTTACTGATGGGACCGGATTGGAAGTTGGTAATAAAACCAGCGGATCTTGGTCTGGCTATCGGACTAAGATTTCAGCATCAGCATTTGAGATTCTTAACCGGGCAGGAACGACACTCGCATATTATGGTGATAAGTTGATCCAGCTTGGAAAGAACGCAAAAGATGCGGTTATTGAGTTATGTGGCGGTGTCGGTAAGATTTTGGTTGAAACAAAATCCGGCAATGCGGCTCTGTCAATCCAGAGCGAATATGTAGATATTAAAGGTGTCCACGAATCTGTATTGGAGACATCAAGTTCTTCTGGAAGCTGTATAGCCGGAGCTGTTGACGATTCTTTTGTTGTAAATACTTACTCGGATGCCAACAACAGAGCAAACTTCGATATTGGTAACGGTAGCATTATTCTTGAATCAAAGAAGAAAGGTTATCAGGCAGAGGTCGAATTTTATGGCTGTGGCTGGTCTGGAGGAGTGTATACTGGAGCGTTCGCACCGACCAAGGCGTACTCCGAAAAGATTATGTTAGGAGATAGTGGAAGAGTATGGGAGCGTTTGATTGTTAAAAACTCCCCACAGGTCACATCCGATCGCCGCGCCAAAACAAACATATTTCCACTCGGTGAGAGCAAGATCAATAAGACGGATATTCATTCAGAGCTGTTCGATCGCTTAAAACCAGTTCAGTATCGGATGATTGACGGCGATGGACGCATTTGCTATGGATTTGTCGCACAGGATGTTGTGGAAGCCATGCGAGAACTCGGAATCCGAGAAGACGAACTGGATCTGGTACACCACGACAGAAAGAACACAGAGGATGGCTATATTGATACCTATAGTATGGTATATACCAATTTGATCGCTGTAATAACGCATGAACTACAGCTTGAAAAAGAAAGGAGATCCAAACTCGAATTGGAGGTTGTAGGTCTCAGAAGTGAACTTGATACCATGAGAGATAATCTCTCTGGAAATAATTAATTTAAAGGAGGACATACATTATGTCAGAAGTAAAAGCAACTTACACAAAGGATATCCACTATTCTGGAATCATCACAGTTGACGGCGAGACCGTTGTGTCTATGGACGCCAATATGGATGCAAAACATCCGGATGTTCCAATCATCAATCGCTACATCAACAACGGTAGAAAGTATCGTGCCAATAAAAAGGATATCGATGATGTTGTTGACAAATTCGAGAACGACATCTGGGATGAGTATGATAAGTACACTGCAGAGCTGGAAGAAAAGGAAAAAACTGAGTAGGGCCGGAAACGGTCCTTCTTCTGCGTTCAATAGTGGGAAAGAGAGACAGAGCAGTGAATGAAATATTAATGCAGACATATACGATAGCACTTCCAGTGCTGCTGGGCTACATCGTCTGGCTCTTAAAAAATCAGAAAAGGGATCGAGACGCGAACAGTAAGGGAACTATGTTACTACTCAGAGTCCAGCTGATTGAGTACCACAGCAAGTACACACAGCTTGGAGATATCCCATCCTATGCATACCAGAACTTCTGCGAGATGTACGAAGCCTATCATGTGCTTGGTGGAAACGGTATGATCACAAAGATGAAGCAGGAAATTGATGAATTACACTTAAAAAAGAAAGGCGATTGACATGGAACAGATTATGAATTATGTAAAACCGGAACTGATCATTGTAGCTATTGTCCTGTACTTCCTTGGCATGGGACTGAAACAGGCACAGGCTGTAAAGGATAAGTATATTCCTCTGATTCTCGGCGGCGTGAGCATCGTCCTGTGCGCCATCTGGGTGCTGGCTACCAGTGAGGTGTGCACCGGCCAGCAGGCGGCGATGGCAGTCTTTACAGCGGTCACGCAGGGCATCCTTGTGGCGGGGCTGAGCAATTATGTGAATCAGATTATCAAGCAGACACAGAAATCAGAGTGAGGGCGGCCAACAACCGTCCTTTTTTTCGCCGGCGCAAACCCGGCAGAAGGAGCGAATATGCGAATTGATAGAAGTTATTGCAGTAACCAGAACACTTACGACGAGAATGATCCTCGGTGTATTGTCGTGCACAATACGGATAATTTCGCAGCGGGTGCCAATGCACTGGCGCATGCCAAGGCACAGCATGACGGAAATTTCCAGAACATGTCTGCACATTACTATGTGGATGACGGAGACACCGCCTACCAGGCCGCGCCGCATAACCGCGGATGTTGGCACGTCGGAGTCAACTATGGCGGTGCTAACCTGTTTGGACGCTATGGCAATCGGAGCAGCATCGGCGTGGAAATGTGTGTGCAGAGCGGATATGACTATGAGAAGGCTTTCCGTAATACCGTTGCGGTGGTCAAGGAGATCATGAGAGAAACCGGAATCCCGGCATCCATGGTATATCGGCACTATGATATCTGCAGCAAGCACTGCCCTAGCCAGATTATGGAAAGGGATGACTGGGGTCGCTTCAAGAAGTTGATCAGCGGCGCATCCAACACGCCGAAGCAGCCGGAAAATACGAAATACGAGCCTGGAATCTATAAAGTCAACGATGCAGCGCTTAATATTAGAAGTGCACCAGATGCAGACAGTAAAATCGTCGGAGTAATCCGGGATAAAGGCAGCTATACGGTGACGGAAATCCAGAATACGAGTTGGGGACGGCTGCTCTCCGGCGCAGGCTGGATTAACTGCCATACTAAGTATTGCACTTATGGCGGTGC
>UMCP01019780.1_pt1 | contig 13081 bp, 8 predicted proteins | sample 1964261 | NCBI WGS metagenome assembly UMCP01 (sample SAMEA4835971, study PRJEB28245) | human gut metagenome | biome: gut microbiome; material: fecal sample | place: Denmark | collected 2008
TATTTAGTTTTAAGTTTATTAGCACTAATAAGAGTAGGTTGACCTGGACCTCTCATTTTATTAATAGCTCTTCTACTAGCAAAATAACTCGCTAAACTACCAGCTATATTACTACCTAATCCAATCCAATCAGCAGTAGTAAGATTTTTAAATTTACCTTGACCTTTACCATCGGAAGATGTAGTTCCTTTAGCAGGTGTACTAGTAGAAACAGGTAAAGTAGTTGGAATATTAGCTTCTACTTTAGGTAGATTACGATTATAAACAGCAGTTGGAGGTGTTTTAGTAGAAACAGATTGAGTTGATTGACTTGACTTACTACGCCCTCCACGGGGGGTCTTCCCGTTAGATTTAGTTTCAGATAAACTTAGAATATTAGTATTGTTTGTACTAATACCTCTATTATTTCCATGACTCCAACCGGCTCTAACTAAACCACTAGTAATTCCAGCACCATCTTTAAATAAAGGAAGTCTGCGTTCTGCATAATATTGAGGACGACGATTACCATTATCAATATTAGATTTATTATTATTAGTATTTACATTATTATTTATAGTATTATTTTTAGACCATCTTCCATTTCTAAAAGTATAATCACTACCAACAATAGTTTCTCCTCTAGCAGATTTATTAATAGGATAAATAGAAGTTCTATTAATAGTTCTATTAGTTATAGGAACATAAGCTCCAATTTTTTCATCATATTCCCAAGTTCTTCCATGACGATTAATACGATTTCCGCCAACAGCAAATTTATCGCGTAGACCCCCCGTAGAGGATGGAGAATGAATTAATCCATTCTTAACATTACCATTAATACTAACAACTAATCCAACATTACCTTTCTTTCTAAGTTCTGGATATTTATTATAAACTTTAGCTTTAACATCATTTCTACCATGTAATCCAGCTAATCTTAAAGCATCAATAGCATCAGCTTTAGTAGGAATAGGATAACTTCTATGTCCACCAGCAAAATCTTTTTTAGCTACACTAGGATAAGGTTTCTTTTTAGAACCATAATCTTTATCTCTACTTAATCCACCCATAGCTTTTTTATTTTTATTTATATTATTTTTATTTATATAATCAATAGTTCTAGGAAGATTACTACCATGTTTACCAATAGTTGTTCTATAAACTTCTTTAATTCCTTGATTAATCCAAGTATTATCAATTTTATTAGCTAAATCATAAATTTTTTGTCTACCTAAATTAATAAAATTAGTAGCAGTTCTACCTATTCTAGAAGCTTTAGTTAGACCTTTAATAAATTTATAATTTCTATTACCAGCTATTGTAGGATAACCACCAATAATTATCGAACCACTTTCAGCGATTTGTCTTTTATATTCATCAGGTGCTTGATAAATTTTGCCACCTTTTTTATATTTAGTTCCATCATCATTAATTCTATTTCTATCTTTAAAATCTTCTTGAGCTTTAAATACTTTATTAGGATTAGCTCCACCCATAACTAATTGAGCAGGACTAGCACCGTTAAGAATAGGTTGTGCAGAATAAACTTTAAGTTCATTTCCATTAGTTTCAACTACTTCACCACCTTCTACTTCAATACCAGTTTTATCACTAGGACCAATATCAATACCACCTTGACTATGTTTTCTTCCATTCATATAAAAGAAATTATTACCAAGAGGTTGAGCAATACCACCAGCAACTACATTTGGTATTTTACCACCAACAGCATATTGCTTTTGAGGAAGCTTTTTTCCATTACTTCTAGGAGTTTGAATAATATTAAATGGAAATGTTGGTCCAAGTTCATCATCACTAGGAAAAGATTCTTTATTAAAATCTTTAACATAATTAATAAGTCTACCAGCAGTATTATTCATTAATTTTTCTCTATTATCTTTAGACACCAAATTGTTTATACCATTATAGAGAAATTCATTACCAAGTCTTATTAAACCAGTAGATTTAGCAACTTTATCATAAGCTCCACCGAGTGGAGGAATACCATTTTGAATAAATCTTCCATTACGAGTAACATTACCTCTAAATGTACTAGGTAAATTACTTATATGAATAACTTTATCTTTTCTAGGCATTTTATATAATATAATGAGAAATTGTAATTTGATTGATTTTAAGGCTCTCTGCTGAACGATAGCCTATCAGTCGATTAATAGTTCATACCTATATATAATAATTCAACAGAGAGCAAAAGACTAGCGTCTATGACCGCCACAGCGATATACATTTAGCCTATCTCGATATACTGATTGAGGCATAACAGGTTGTTGAACAGTACCATTAGTAATCCATTCAGGACGTTCAAGACCAGTTTTAGGAGCACTATAACTAGCTTGGTCAGCTTGTTTAACTTGAATTGGTTGTTGTCCTTTACTTCCAAACATACCACCAATTAAACTTCCAGCAGCACCAATAGCAGCACCAATCCATGCTTTTCTACGTCCACCACATTTATATTTATTAATAAAACTAGAACGTTGATACATAGTCATTGGATTAGTCATTTTATCAGAAGTAATATTAAGTTGCTGTTGACCAGCTTGAAGTTGTTTACGTTGCTCAGCTTCTTGAGCAATACGTTTATTTTCATTAATTTGTTGATTAGCAGAAATACCTTGACCTATTGCAGTACCTAATTCACCAAGTCCTTGAACTCCTGTAATAGAACTAGCAAGATTACCTAAACCGGGAAGAGCTTGAGCAAACTCAGTACCAAAATTAGCTTTACGTCGAACTCTACCACCACATTTAAGAGTAAGCTTATCATTATATTGACCAACATAATCTTGATTAGCATAAGCACTAGTTAAAGCTTGAGCATTTTGTAAAGCATCTTTATGGTCTTGTGCAGCTTGAGCTTCAGCTTGGGCTTTTTCTTGAGCTTTCTTTTGTTTATTACCTTTAATTATACCACCAGCAATACTAGCAGCCGCACCAATAATAGCACCAATAAAAGCTTTTTGTCTTTGTCTATCTCTATACTGTATCATAATTTTCTAAATTGAGTTTGAGCACATTCAAGACTTTCAAATTCAATGCGCTTATTATCTGAATTATTAAATATGAAACGAACTACAAAATAATTACCATATACTCTACGAAGTTTATCACTTACTGTATTAGGATGTTCTTTAATCGCATTACGGAAATAATTAAAGTTATATTGAGTAAGTTCATACCAAGGTTTTTTATACTTATTAAATTCATTAAGTTTATCAATATTAATATCTATATCATCAGTATCATTATCTTCATTAAATATACGAAGTATATCTCCAGCATAAGGATGTTCTCTTAAATCAACAGGATTATTAATATTATCACTATAAATAGGAATATATATCTTATGTACTTTATATTTAATAAATTCAAGAAATTTAATAAGTTCATAAGATTCATTAATCATAATATCAATATAACTATTATGAACTAATATAGGCTCATCACCAACTTCTTGTTTAGATACTAAATATAGACTTCTACTATCATCACCCATGTGAGCATTAAATCTACCATAATTATATTCATTAGTAAATACATGAAGAGAGCAGTTAAGTCTATCATCGTTATGTTCAGTTTGAAAATAACATTTAGTTTTAGTAGACCAAGCATTATTAAAATAATAATCATGTAAACTAATAAAACTACCTACTTTATAATTAAAACTAATGACTTCATTATGTGATTCTATAATAGATTCTTTAGTATTAGGATTAATATTATCATAAGTATAATCAAATTTAATTAGAATACGATTATTAAATTTATCATGAGCAAATCTAACTTTATTAGGATGATATTTATCTAGCCATAATTTAATATCTTCATCCATTATTTTAAGTTGACCATCATCAAATTGATAAAGTTTATGAAAATCATCGTTATAAAAAATATAACCAAATTCTCCGACTATATATGATAAATCATCTTGCAGCCCACCATAACCTTTATCACTAGTAAAGACTTCTTTATAATCAACTTCAAAAGCATCAGGCTGATATAATTGAACATTTTCATCTCTAGTTTTAAGTGCAGCACTTATATCAAACATAAACATACTATGTTGAGTATGAACTAAAAGATAATATCCAATTCCAACTAAATTAGTTATACTTCCTTTATTTTCAGTAATATTTTTATAACCTTCAATAGGAAATATTCTCCAAGCATTAACTTCACTTTCATCTTGAATAACATTACTACGTCTTATAGTTTTATCAAAACGAGTAATATTAATAATATCGTTACGATATTGAGTTAACAATTTAGGAACATATTGGTCAACATTTCCAATAGGGTCTTTAAATAAATCAACACTATTCTTAGGTTCTACAAATGTACCAAAAGCAACACTTTTCTTATCACTATCTTCTTTAATACTAAAAGCTATCTTACTAGGTTCATTATTAAAACGTTTACTTTCAAAGAACTTATCACTATATAAAGGAAACTGAATATAAACATTGAATGGAATATCAAACCAACATGGTTCATCACCACTATAATAATATTGATTATTAGTAGGAGTATATAATTTATAATTGCCTTCGTTCATTATAACTCCATTATCATTATAAACAAGAACGCCATCGTAAGTCATTCTACCATTATATCCATGTTCGATAGAATAAGTTCCACCATTATAACAAACGTCATTAAGTCTTACAAGTTCTTTTTCTTTGCTAGTATAAATATTTTTAGTACAATTAAGAACTGTTGCGAGAAACATAGTTTCAGCATCAAGTAGTAATTCCTTATAATCATCCATTTCAAGAGCAGTTCCTTTTCCAGCTCTACTATCAGTAACACTATCAGCAACTACTAATTTATAATTATTAATAGGTTTATATTCATTTCTACTAATTACACCTATAACTGGCATATTATAACTATAAGGATAAGTAGTATTAACTACCATATCAACAACATCATGTTTTTCTTTATAAGGTTCGAATTTACATTTACCATCAATACGAATAATATTAAAATCATATTTAATACTATCATCAATATCAAATCGACCACTATATAGATAACATTTATCACTAGTAAAATTATTCGCTACAAAACCGGGTTTTGTACCCCAACTACCATCTTGCCAAGTAACATTACTAGCTATATTACAATAATCTTTTCTAGTTAATAATCCAGTATATCTAGTAATAGGTTCAACTTTTTCATAACTAATAAACCATCCAACATAACCTAATTCTTTAATTTGATTCCATAAAGTAGTATCAATATTAGCACGAATATAAAACTTATTAAAAGTATTATTCATATTATATATAAAACCTCTAGTATGTTCACCACCAATAACTTCAGCATCAAATATTAAATCAGGTATTCTAAATAGTTCATCACCATTAATATTTTCGTAATAACCAAATTTAGCTTCATTATCAACACCAATAGCACCTATTACTTGATTACTACAAGGAGTATAACTACCACTATTTATAACTTGATAAACATATAAATCATTATATTTATCTTTATCTTGATAATCAATAAAGTAATTAGATATAAGAGTATATAGTTCATCTTTATTAGTAGCTTCAAGTTCACCAGAGCTATTAAGTAATATATTAGTAGTAGGATTATTTATTGGTTCAGCAGTATAAACTACAATTTTATGATTAGCAATATATCTTTTAATATTAGAACTAATAGTAGATATTGGAATATCTCCACTAATAACTGCCCAATATGGAATATTACCATTGCCTTGATTGTTCCAATTAAAAGTAATTATAGTACAATGAGAACCATCATTAACAATATTATTTATATATTTATCTTTATTAGATAGTTTATATCCTCTACTAGCATCACCATATTTATCAACAAAATGAATAAAAAAGTTATATACTTCTCCCGGAATAAGAGTATCATTCTTTTTACGTTCATTAAAATCATAACTAGGTTCAATAATAGAATGAGTAATTCTCATTTTACAATTATCAATATCAAATATAGTATCTCCAAATAATACTTGTCCACTAGTAAATACAGCATCTTCTGTAAATCCAGTTCCATTATAAACATAACAAGCTATTTTAACTGTACTAGGTAAAGTATAAACAGATTGATTATTTTCATATTTATAACTTGTAGGAATAATAAAACAATGACAAGCAAGATATTCTTTAAGATTATGACTACCTCTACTACCTACTTTTATTTTAGCATTATAATTAATCTTTAAATATTCATGTGCTGCAATACCTTGTATAACTGTATCATTAAATAAAGTTCTAAAAGTACGAAAAGAATATTGATTATTATTGAATACTTTATTAATATCTTTAATTTGCCAATCAGCAGTACCAGTAATTTGAAGGCTAGCCATTTTAAAATATGGACCTTTTTCACTAACTGCATTAACAGTGGTATAATCATTATAATAAGCATTAACAGCTTTATTACGAAGTTTTATAGTAATATCTTTAACAGCCTCTTCTAATGTTTTACCATTACTTAAAGTTCTGTCATCGTTATCAGTTTTTTCATTATAATTAGCAATATATATTCTATTCTTATAATTAATGATATTACCAACATTATAATAATTATAATAGTCAGTAGTTAAATCAGCAACATTATATTCAACAAGAACATCTCTACTAAATTTAAAAATATTATTATTTAAATCATCTGTTCTAAACGCTTGAGTACTATCTTTTTTACATACAATAAAACCAAGTTGATAAAGACCAGAACGACCTCCACTAATATTTATTTCAAAAGTTTGATTACATATATCTTTAGAATCACTAAATGAATCGGTATTACCATAACAATAACCGTTTGGTTCATCTTTCGGTTCATAAACATTAGTTTTTCTAAAACAAACTTTATTAATAACTTGTGGAATTATAACATCATTAAAAATAGGAAATCCAATACTATACCATTTAGTATAATTAGTTTTATCTATCTTATATCTAATAAATATAAAATAAAATCCTTTATAAGCTCCACCACTAACATAATTTAAACCACTAATAGTAGGTAAAGTTATTTGTGGAATAACAGACATTTCAGAATCAGGACGGTCAGAATCTAAATCAATATTAATAGTTTTAAGAGGAACATCAATAGAAGTATTACTTTCAGCAATAGCTATAATAAGATGATTTTTAACATTATAAGTATATGTTCCTTTAATCTTTCCACCATTATACTTCCAATTACTATTTACTCTATAACAATTATCAACTTGTTCATTATATCTATAAATATAAGACTCATTAGAATCAGTATTAACAATAAATAAAATAAGTTCAGTACTAGTTGGAATAACACCAACTATTTTAAAATTATTAATACCATCTTCATGAATAGAATTGGCAATTGCTTTACAATCTTCAAGTCCTTCTTCATTAACAATCATCCTATCATCATTACTTACTTTAACGTTCTTAGCAGCAACTAATGAATAAGGTACACAATCACCCGGATGTTTATTAAGACTAAGTTTCTTTTGTATATTCATAATTATTTAGGAAAAGTAAAGTTATAAAAGAACTCATTCCAACCACTATCATCATCACTTTGTTCATCTAATAAAATACTAGTCTTAATATCTTTCTTCATACTTTCCCATAGATAGAAAGGATTAGTTCCATATTGACTAGCAGAAAGATTAAACACAGGATGTTTATATCCTCTCATAAGCATACGAGCCATACAATAATAAGTAAGACCTTGAATTAATTTACCGTTAGCAGGTATAACAGGAATTTCACAATGATAATTATCACTATATTGAGTTTCAATATCTTTATAAACAACTGTTATACAAGTATCATTAAAATTAAGTTCAATAGTATTACCTCCAATAAGAACATAATTATGATTTGACTTATCATATCCTCCACGGGGGGTCTGACAATGAGAATGTACTTCATGTTGGCATCTAGGACATTCAGTATTATTATGAACTGTATAAACAACAGGATTACATCCTATTTTACCAGTATCAATAACTTCTCTAGTTCTAGAACCATTAGGACAACAATCATCGGGCATACCAAGATAGTCTTTATTAGTAGCACGCTCCGGACTTTCGTCCTCCGCTTGACCCCCCGTAGAGGATGGAGCAGATTCAGTATCACTACATCTATATTTACTACCATCAGCTCTAGGTACTTCACAACCATTACTATCATATACTTTAAGACCGTCATCAATAAGACAACATTTACTTTTAGCTATCTTATTAGTGACGGTTAATTTAATTTTCTTATCAACTTTACGAAGAACTTTAAGTTCATTCATAGCATCAACACACCAAGCAGCAACTCTAGGAATCCAATCACTTCCATCAGGATTGAAATCATTATCAAGTTTAGCAATGATATGCTCTATTGTAATTGTTTTATTATTTGCCATAATTTATAGATTTATCAAGAATAACTCTACCATCAGCATCAAGCATAATACCAACTTCTTTATATATGTCAAGATAAACTTTAATAAAATCAGAATAACTACCTTTAAATATCATTTCATGATTAACAACATAAACAGATTGTTTAGTAGTTCTACGAATTATATTATTCGCTTCAAGTTCTTTAATATATCTATGAAGATGAATAAATGAACAAATCTTCTTAGTTTCATCATTTTCTTTAAGTATAATTTTATTAGAATTAAACTTAATAGTTTTAGCAATATAACAAATCAGTTTAACAATAACTACGCTTTTTGCGTTATTAGTAATATAATTTAGTAAGTCGGTACTTATTTGAGCATATCCTCTACGTTCATAAAAACTTTGAATAATCTTTATTCTAGAAGCTTCAGCTTCAACAATATTAATATCTTTAAGTTCTTTTTCAACAAAAAATGGACTAGGAATTACTTCTTCAAGAATAAGTTCAGTTTCACGAACTTTACGAGTAACAACAGGACTTTTAAAATTAAATTCAGGCATAACTTTATTTGTTTAATGATTAACAACTTTATCAATATAACGAAAATTCGACCTCCGGTGGCGATATTTTAGTTAAAATAAGTGTTAAACACGCCATGGGTGGCGTAACTTTTTTTTATTTTTTCTTCTAACTTATTGATTATCAGCGATTAATAAATGTTAACCCTATCTTATATATATACATACAATAGCAATATTAATAAGTTCAGCATTAAAAAGATTAGCAAAATCATTAGTGGATACTCCCCGTGGAGGATGGATAGGATTAGAATTAGCTAGAATTAGTTCAATATTCATCTTCATCCTCTACGGGGAGTTGAGTGGAGCGCAGCGGAACGTCCAACTATATTACTTTATTTATCACTATATCTAGTTTTATTACCATTATTATGTGCTCCACGTTCATACTTTTGTTGATTAACATTTCTAATATATTTAAATGGAGCATTAGGTTCTCGTTCAAGATAAACAAGAAGTTTACTTCTTAATCCTAATTTAAGATTAAAAATATCATCAACAGTTTTACATTCAGAATTAAGTTGCTTAGCATCTTTACCTCTAAGTTCTCTATTAATATAATTAGCATACTTAAATTTAATAGCACTATAACTATGAGTTCCATTATTAATAAGTTGTATTTCATAAAACTCTTTATTAGTTTTATAAACTACATAAGGAATACCATCATACTTAAGTCCACGAATTTTATATATTTCTGCTTCTTCTTTATCATAAGGTTTAAGACCTGCATTAATAATTTCTTGTTTTTTAAGTCTCGTAGCGTTCCAATCAACATAAGTATCTCTAGGTTTATCTTTATATCTCCAGAAATTAATAACTAAATCACCAATTTCATATTTAAAATGATAAGCATAACCTTCAAGAACACATTTATGAACACCATAACTATAATATCTATGAATATATTTCTTATAATCAGTAAGACTTAATTCAGAACGTCTTGTAGCAAGTTTAAGAGCAATAATATAATCATTTGCTTTTTTAGCTAAATTACAATAACGCAAAAGTTGGAGAAGAACAATACGTCTTTCTCCAACTGTATAACTAAGCCTATTATTAATTAATTGTTCTAATTTATTAATTAATTCTATATCATCATTAAGAAATTGAAACCCATATTCATTAAGATTTATTTTTAAATCATCTTTAATAACTTGATTTTTACTTTTAATATAAGCACGACAATCAGCTTTCATCTTATTTATAAGTTCAAGTTCTTTATTATATTTTGCCATATCGTCATTAGAAGTTTCAATAAACTTTTTATAATAATGACTAATATCGATATCTTTAATCATAATTTATCTAGTTACAAAATTATCAATAGGAGTTTCATTTGTTTGACGAGGAACTTCAACAAGATTACGTTTAAATACAATCTCTTTAAGATCTCCAATCATATCTTCAGGAATAAGAAATTCATCATCATCGTATTTAGCTTCATCATCAATAGGATCATAATTTACATCTTTAGCTTTTTCAACAGTTTCGGTAGGAACAAGATAAGGAATTTCAAATGGAGATTCAATAATAATAGAACCTATATTTTGAAACCAATCTTTATTATTACTAAAGAAATAAATATAACTATTAATATAATCATAAACAGGAAGATTGCACATACCTGCAAGATAATGATAAAACTTAGCACTAGCTTCTTTTGCAAATGGTATTTCTATCCCAGTATGCCCGGTAGTTCTAATTGATTGGAAAGGTAGGTTATTAATAAGTCTAACCGGCTTAGGAACTTCTTGTTTAGTACGTTTAATTGCAGGAAGTCCAAGAGTTTGACTATTATATAAGTCACCATCAGGAACATTAATAATAGAAACACGAATACGTTGTTGCAGACCTTTATCAACATATTTATGATTTTCATAACTTTTACGAATTAGTTCATTACGACCATGAAGAATAGCATATCGAAGATTACGTCTAAGAGGAATACTATTAGGATTGCCAACAGCATGAGCAAATTCACTAACTAATTGATTAAGACTAGCCATGTTAAGATTGACTTGCGTTTTCTAATTGATGAACTCTTTCTTCAAGCTCATTAATCTTATCAGAATATGTTTCAACTTTAGTTTTAAGTTCATTAACTGTTTCAACTAATTCGTTATGCTTTTGTGTTATAACTTTAACATCTTGTTCAAGTTTAGTATTATTAGTATAATCAACAATAGAATTTAATAATTCAATTAATAAATTTCTATCTTTATTAGATATATCACTATTTAAGCAACATATAGTTCTAAGAATATTATCTTTAAGTTTATCTTTAGTCATAATATATTATGTTTTAAGTTTAACTTTTTCTTTTCTATTTTTAGCATAAATACGCCAATCATATTTAGTGATTTTAAAATTAATAGGAAAATGATTAAGTCTATGTATAGAGTAAAATAGAGTTTTATCTCTACTATCAGTATAATAAGCTTTACCATTTCTAATAAAATTAATTCTAAAATATTTAGCATAATTAATAACTTGAATTATTCTAACGTATTTACCATAATATTTAGCAATATTAGTTCTTTTACCATTCCAATTAGAATATCTAACACCTGTAAGACTTTGAATTTTATAAAGAAGATTTTTAGCATCAGCGTGTTTAAGCCATCCATAATAAGCACACATTCTAACTTTAAATTCTTTCTTATCAATTTCTCTATTTAAATAACTATTTACTAGTCTTATAATTTTATACTTAATAGATTTTCTAATTAGAGTATGAGTATGATAAAATACATAACCAACAAAATTAATTCCTCTACTATTAACAGGATATATTTGATAATTATCTTTAACTTTTAATCCAATAGTATGAACATATAATTTAATATAAATAAGAACTTTATGAAGAAAATCTTTATCATGACTTAAAATAACTATATCATCAGCATAACGATAATAGAATTTACATTTAAGTTCTTCTTTACATAAATGGTCAAGTTCACTAAGATAAAGATTAGCAAAGTATTGAGATAGATAATTACCAATAGGAACTCCAATTCCAATCTTATTAGTTAATTTAGAAGAAATATCACGAACATTATCAGTAGAATCAATAATTTCATCAAGAATTATTAGAAAATCTTTATCTTTAATCTTTTTTCTAATACATTCTTTAAGACCATCATGAGGAATACTAGGATAAAATTTTCTAATATCTAATTTAAGACAATATTTAGTTTCATTAGGATATTTCCTTAAATCTCTTTTAAGATTACTTGCACAAAGATGAATACCTCTACCTTCAATACAACTATATGTATTATGAATAAAACTTTTTGTCCAAATATCTTTTATAACATTCATTATAGCATGATGAGCAATTCTATCAGGATAATAAGGAAGTCTATAAATAATACGTTCTTTTGGTTCATATATTTTATATAGGCTATATTTAGAAGTTTTATATTTAAGATTAAATAGTTTATCTACTAAATCTTCATTTTCATATTGTCTATTTTTATCATGTTTATTAATACCATATTTCTTATTCTTATTCTTTCTTGCATTATCATCAGCAACTTCAATATTTTCAATAGTACATAGTTTATCATGTAAACCACTATATCTTTTCATATTTATATAATTTATATAAGAGCCTTCGTAAATATCACTACCAACACTTTTAGTTTCTAAATAACGTTATCTTTTACCAAGAGGTAAGGTTATACTTCCCAAAATAATATTTATATTAATCTTATATTTATTAGTTTTAGGAATTATATAAAAGAAGCCGACATTAGCATTAGAATCTGACTGAACTCAATTAGAATTAAAGTTACTAGAGCTAGCTTTAGAACTGTTATTAGCGTTACTGCTAAGCAGAAGCACTGTATCTAAATGTCAATCATTTTAAGAAATATAACCTTTAATATTATTATAATAAACTGTTGTAGGAGTAGTATTGAGAAATGCAAAAACAGAAAACAAATTAATTAACCAACTACTCCTAACAACAGTTCCACGTGGACTTATTTAATCAAGCTTAACTGTGGTAAAGAAGCCGACATAAGCACTAGAATCCGACCGAACCCAAAGAGAATGAAAGTCACCAGAGCCAGCCCTAGAACCGTTATCAGCGCGACCGCCAAGCAGAAGCAC
>UMCP01040944.1_pt1 | contig 13027 bp, 7 predicted proteins | sample 1964261 | NCBI WGS metagenome assembly UMCP01 (sample SAMEA4835971, study PRJEB28245) | human gut metagenome | biome: gut microbiome; material: fecal sample | place: Denmark | collected 2008
AACAATCTTGCCGTAGATGCTACGAGGTTCGTGGTCTGTAGAGGCGCGGTGGTCTTCTACGGCTTCTTTCATGAGGAGGATTTCCGTGTCGGAGAACCATTGCCGCAGGGTAGAGTCCGCCATCAGTATCTCGCCGGAGACAAGGTGGTGGGTGGCGCGGTCGCGGCACAGTCCCGTGTCATGGTAGGCGGCAATGACGTATGCCAGGCGTTCGTCCGCTTCGGGATATTGCCGGGCGAGGGCAAGGCTTTCTTCGATGACGGTGCGGACGTGTGAGAGGTTGTGTGCCTTGTCAAAGTCCCGGTAACGGGGGATGATTGCTGTCTCGATGTAGGTAATGAGGGGCTTGGGTATCATGTGGCATTCCTTTTTCGGGTAAAGGTACGAATAATAACCGATAGCTGAATAACGAGGAGCAGGGAATGGCTCATAATCAGGTACCGATTACTATCTGTCTGTTTACTTAATGTTCCAAAGACTGCTCGTAGCTTTTCCCGTTGGCGTCAGTCACCACGATTTTTATTTTCTTTGCTTTATCGCTCGGTTTTGTAGAGAAAAAGAAATAAGCATTCTTGTTAGCTTGGCGACCACGTTCCTTCATATCCTTTCCCTCTGTGACAGCTTTGCGCTGCAGGAAGAAATCATAATCAGGATCCATGCCTTTATACTGCTTCATTTCGCCTTTCAACTTCCCGTCTTCGTAGTATTCCACTTTCCAGCGGTTATCCCAATTCCATACCTTGACGCAGAGTTCGTCTTCATGGCCGGGTACTGTACCCACGGGATAGTAACGGAACTGATAGTCACGGTCATGTCCTAATGACTTGAAATAATTTGCAATTCCGTTCTTGCCGGATTCGAATACTTGGTAGCCAATAGGGGTACCGTCTTTGCTATAGATGCCGTCCCATAACCACCATGCGCCTCCGATGGAGGCGATATTGTACTCACGAATGTTGTTTCTGATTTGTGTGTTGCATTGTACATGAGTGTGACCACTGAGAATATCTACCTTATAACCCTCGAAAAGGTCGAGTAACTCGGCTACGCGTCCCAACTTGTAGTTCTCGTTATAGAAGTATGCCGGAGCATGCATGCAAACAAACAGATGAGCCCCTTTGGGGACGTACTGCAGATAGCTCTTCACCCAATTGAGCTGCTGATCATTGAGCCCCACTTCATACTTCTTGTTTCCTTTATAAAGGATATTGTCCAAAACGATATAATAGTCTTTTCCAGCATTGAACGCATAGTAAGTGGGTCCAAAGAAATGCCGATAAAGATGTGCACTGGTATCATCGTCGCTCACCTCCTTGTCGTGGTCGTGGTTGCCGATAACCGGATAGATGGGAATTTGGATCTTTGCTATCTCTTGCTTGATGTGGGGAAACATTTCCAGGTTATCCCATAAGATGTCGCCCAAGAAGATGGCGAAAGCAGGAATATTCTGGCTCATATATTCAAAGCCCACTTGCTTGAGGTCGGGGAAAGCTTCCGTTTCAAGCCGATGGAATGCGTTCTCTCCGCGCGGTTGTGTATCGGCTGCTGCCATCATGGCGTATTTGCCTCCTACTGTTCCCCAGCGATGGAGCTGGAAATCGTGGCTGTTCTCGTTCAGAGTCTTATAGAAGACGGGAGTACCCCCGTTGCAAGGAGCCATATAGCCTGAAGGTGTCACTACATAGATAAAGTGGGCCTTCTCATCAGCATCAATCATATAGCTTCCGTCTTCACTGGTAAGAGCGAATGCGGTGCCATCGGTTACTACAACTTTGGCCAGCCCCTTGCCGTCGGCCATGACTTTGCCTTTAATCTCTTTAGCTTCTGCCCCTATTGCCATAAGCAGCAATGCGGCGTAAAAAATGTTCTTTTTGTTCATTGCTTTTCTCTTTCAATTATTTGTTGTTTGAATTGAGAGCAAAAATAGGTGAGTGAAATTACTTCGTCGTTTCTATGGGGTTACGTTCAAGTTACATATGTCGGGCTCTCATCCGGTGTCATATCAAAATCACAGAAGTGACACAAGTCTGTAATACAGCATCCATTCTTTTGCAGCCGAAATTAAAATCATCATAGAAACTAATGAAAACAAGAATGATTAAATCCTTTGTGTGTGTATGTGGGCTGCTTGTTTCGTTGAATGTAGTCGCAGCTTCACTGAAACCCGTCAAAGGTAAAGTGGTGGACCGGTTCAATAATCCACTTCCCGGTGCTACAATTCAAGTGACCCATTCTCCCGAGAAAACCATTACCGATGTGGACGGCAACTTCAATTTTGAAACCATCGAAGACGCGGAACTCATCGTATCCTACATCGGCTTCCGTACCCTCAAGCTGAAGACTGCAGGGGAGAACTTCATTCATGTGGTACTGGATGAAGACTTACAATTGCTTAACGACGTGGTAGTGGTAGGTTATAGCACTAACAAGAAGGTTAATCTGTCAGGCTCGGTTTCTTCGCTTAACAGCGAGAAGCTTGCAAGCCGTCGAGTATCAAACGTATCTTCGGCTCTGCAAGGCATGGCTGCAGGTGTAACTGTCACTACACAGAGCGGTGAGCCAGGCGGCAATGGCGGTCATATACGTATACGTGGTATCGGAACCTTCGGTGGTGATAGTGCCGCCCCGTTGGTGTTGGTCGATGGCGTAGAAGGAACCATAGATGAAGTGGATCCTAACATCATCGAGTCAGTGTCCGTCTTGAAAGATGCTGCATCTGCATCCATCTATGGCTCACGTGCTGCCAATGGTGTCATTCTGGTGACTACCAAACGGGGTGGCAGTCAAGACAAGTTCAGCATATCCTATAAAGGATATTTTGGATTCCAAGGCGCAACGATGCTTCCTCAAAAAGTGGATGCATTGGAATATATGCAATTGGAAAATGTGGCAGCAGGTAACGACGGATCCGACCTGCCCTATAGTGATGAATATATAAGGGAATATGTGGCTGGCATGGCTACTGACCCGGACATCTATCCTAATACAGACTGGCAGGACTTGATTCTTACAGAAAACGGATTCAACCATGGGCATACGCTTACTCTGACTTCTTCATCAGAACGTATCAAGACACTTACTTCTATAGGGTATCTGGACCAGACGGGTATAGTGGTCAATTCCTCTTACCGTAAAATCTCTGTACGCAACAATATGGACATCAAGCTTAGCGACCGTCTGGACATGAAGTTTGACATACAAGTAAGCAATGCCAATAAAAATAGTTCTCCCTACGAAGGACATGCCTTCAATTATATGAACACCCGAACCCCGAACATTGTCAATCAATTTACTACTGGTCTTTATAATGGGGCAAATGGTCTGATGGGCAATAACCCCGTGCTGTTGTTGCGTGAAGGCGGTATTGTGAAAAACAATGTTATCCGTGCTACCATGGCGATGGCTCTGACCTATAAGATTCTCGATGGATGGAATGTGTCAGTTCAAGCCACTCCACGTTATATCACCAAGAATAACCATAACTATAAGAATTCTGTCACCACGTATGGTGACCCGGAAGGTACTACCAGCTTCAAGAGCGGCGAAACCTACAACTCGCTTACAGAATCGGCCTATCGTTACTTCTACTGGAACACACAGGCACTGACCAACTATGAGAAACAGCTGGATGACCACTACTTCAAAGTAATGGCAGGTATGGAGTGTCAGACCTATACAGAAAAGACTCTTTCTGCCTATCGTCAAGTATTCAACTTCCCTCAATATGACCAAATTGATGCCGGTAACATTGAGAACATGAACAATGGAGGAGGGGAGTACCAATGGGCCATCAACTCCTTCTTTGGCCGCTTGAATTACAACTACAAGGAACGCTACCTTGTGGAGGCCAATATCCGTACCGACGGTTCTTCCAGATTTGCAGAGGGTAACCGATATGGCGTGTTCCCTTCATTCTCTGCAGCATGGCGCATCAGCGAGGAACCCTTTATGGAATCTATACGCGATAGAGTGGATAATCTGAAATTACGTGCCTCTTGGGGCAAACTGGGCAACCAGAATATCGGAAGTTCCTATTATCCCACTACTCAGCAACTCTCTACGGGCTCTATATCTATGGGAGGTAATCTTTACACGACCTCTGCTGTTACCTCGCTCTCCAATAGGGACCTTACATGGGAGACTTCTACCATGACTGACTTAGGCATAGATCTTTCACTGTTCGGCTGTATCAACATCACTGCCGACTGGTATAGGAAGATAACGGATGGTATCCTGATGAAGCTGGACATCCCCAACCACATTGGTATGGGTGCTCCCTTCCAGAATGCCGGCAAGGTAAGAAACCAGGGATGGGAGCTAAGCGTAGGCTACAGCAAGAAGCTGACGAGGGACTTTTCGCTGGATGCCGCCCTTACGCTGAGCGACGTGAAAAACACCATCACCGACATGCGGGGCACAAGCAGCACAAGCGGTGATATTCGTAACCAAGAGGGGTCTTCCATTAACTCCATTTACGGATTGATATGCGACGGTTTCATCAATTCACAAGAAGAAGCGGACGAAATCAATGCCAACTGTCCCCAATTCGGTACAACCGTATATCCCGGTGACCTGAAATACCGGAATGTCAGCGGAGACAACAAAATTACTACAGATGACAAGACGATTATCGGAAGTACAGTTCCACGCTATAGTTATAGCTTTAATTTAGGAGTGGGATACAAAGGAATTCGTCTTTCGGCTTTCTTGCAAGGAGTTGGCAAGGCCGACGGTTATCTCAATTCCTACTACGTGATGCCTTGCTATCAGGGAGGAACCTACCGCAAGGAACACCTTGACTATTGGACGGAGCAGAATCATGATGCATCCACGCCTCGCCTCTCTTATAAGAGCAGTAACAACACCTATACATCATCCTTCTGGATGAAGAGTGCCGCTTACCTGCGTCTGAAGAACCTGCAGCTGGGTTACGACCTGCCCTCCAAATGGATGAAAGCCATCGGACTGAAGTCTGCCTACATTTATGCCAATGCTGAGAATCTCTTGACTTTTACTGACTTTTGGGATGGCTATGACCCCGAAGTCAACTATAACGCATCAGCAACAGATGGGGTATCTCTGGGTGCGGCAAACAATTATCCCCAGACGAAAGCCTTCACTTTTGGCGTTGACATCAAATTCTGATTAGCCGGAATAGGGAAACCGTCTGTATTCAAGAAGACATAAAAAGAAAAAATGATATGAAACGAAACAATATTTATACAGCACTCCTTTCGCTGTCTCTATTAGGTCTCGGTGCTTGTTCACTCGACCTTGAACCACTCACTTCACCGTCTTCTTCCTCTTATCCTTCGAGTATGGAAGAGGCGAATTTCGGTTTGAACGCTGTTTACTCATCTCTGACAGCTTATAGTGCCAGCACCACCACCTGGTGGAAGGTGACAGACAATATTACCGATATTGGTGCTACACGTGTCAACACGGCTATGTATACGGAATTAATCACCTCCGGAGCTTCTGCTGAAAACGCGGTGGCAAACAAGCTTTATAATTGCGTGTATAAGACCGTGGCACGTATCAACCAGCTTCTCGATGCGCTGGATAATCTGCGTGGCACAGCCTCTGATACGGATATAGAGAGTATACGGGCAGAGCTGCTGTGCATACGGGCATTCTGTTATGATCAAGCTTGCCAGCACTATGGAGACTTGCCGTATGTGGTCCACACAGCGGGTATAAATGACAGCCAGACCCCACGTACACCGAGAGAGACCATTGTAGAGAATCTGCTTTCGGATCTTAGCGACGAGTGTTTGGCTAACCTTCCACTCCGCCATAAAGCAGAAAGCTATGGCAGTGCACGCATCGGACGGGTAGCAGCGTATGCGTTACGTGCCCGTATTGCCTTGAATTGGAAAAAGTATGACTTGGCTGCCAGTTCGGCCAAACAAGCCTTGAATTTGGCTAAGGAGGCAGGCTTTGAATTGGAATCCATCAATACACAGTATTGTGGAGAAAGTCATGAGGCAGGAGAGCCAACCGGTCAGACGGCTCTGTTTGGTTATGACGGTGAGGCAAGCAATGAGTGGCTCTGGTCCGTGCAGTATGATGCGGTAATATCCAGTAATAAAACCAAGGAGGCATATTACATGGCTCCACGTACACTGGGAGGATGCGCCTATTTTGGTCCTACACAAACATTTGTTGATATGTTTCAATGCAAGGATGGCAAATCGATTACGGAATCTTCTCTGTATGACTGGCAGAACCCTTGGCAAAACCGGGACCCTCGTCTGGATCTTTTCTGTTTGCGACCTGGTTCACGCATATTCAATCTAGAATTCCAGACTTCCACTACCAGTAAAAAGATTCACGACTATAGCACGGGCAAGGACGTGACAAACATGGAGTCACAGGGAACCAAGGGCGTATACGGTGCCAATGGCACTAAAGGTCCTGCTGGATATCTCTGGAGGAAATATTTGGATATAGCCGAGTTGGAAAGAGCTGCAATCTCCAACCATGAAACCAGTGATCTTAATTGCGGCTTGATGCGTTTAGCAGAGGTTTATCTAATAGAGGCAGAAGCCAATATTGAAATGGCTGATGGCAATCTGGAGTTAGCACGAACGGACATCAATATAATTCGTAATCGTGTAGGAATGCCCGATGTGGTAGTTACTTCGCAGAGCGGACTCCGAAAGGCATTACGTTACGAACGTACTGTTGAACTTTGTAATGAAGGTTTTCGTTGGTTTGATCTCCGTCGTTGGGGTATGGCTTCTACAGTGATGACAGGTAAGATTTATGCTCCCAATCAAAAAGGGCTTATGTCCAATGCCAAGCCTTCATTTGATGACAACTGGCATCCGGCATATTCAGAGGGTAGTTCTTGGGATGGGAAAGCACTGAATCTCCGTGTGTATAACACGATGAAGTATATCAAAGGAAAGGATGAACTTTGGCCGCTTCCCCAAAGTGAGATTGATACAAACAGTGCCATTATAGAAAACAATCCAGGATACTAATCGTGTAAGGTTATTGGTATCTGACGGAAAGGATTTGTTTTTCAAGATATAATAAAAGAGCCGGAATGTGCGAATCATTCCGGCTCTTTTATGAAAGGTTTCGGTTATTGTTGTTAGGAATAAGATTTCTTACTTTAAGAGAGAGTTTGTCAATTACATGTTAGGGTTGTCCATGATTACTGTCATCTCGGGAACCAGTATGTATTCGCCTTTCTTGTTGTTCCATTTGTAGTATGTGGTAGTCATCGTCTTGCCTTGGTATGCATAGCGGATGCACATGTCCTTGCCCCATGTATTCTTGGTGCTGTTCCATTTCAGGGCTTCGCTTTCTGTCATGCGGTTCTGGTCGTCGTACTTATAATTGTACTTCATATAGTTGGCGAGCGTGTTTCCGTCCATCTTGTATACGGTCTCTGCCACTTTCATGCCATTTACTTCTTCCGAATTGTAAATGAGGTTGCTCTTATTGTCGGCTGAGGCATTTAATCCGCAAACTAAGAGAAGTGCTGAAACAATCACTGTTTTTAAAGATACTTTTGCTTTCATGGTTTTATGTCTTTTTTAGTTTAACTTTCTATTTTCTATCAATATGTCATTGATTTCGCTGCAAAGGTACGTATTAAATTGACATAAATATAAATATCATATTAAATTTTATCAATATGTCAGTAGTGAGGGCTTCGGTATGCTTTCTTTTTGGCAAGATTGGTGAATAAAAAATATCCGGCAGCGAGGTTGCCGGATATTCTGATGAGCAAACTGTATTTGGAAAGGATTGCTTCTGTTGCTTTCTGATTGTAAGTTAAATAAAGTTATTGGGTGGTTTAGTGTGCCTGCAACCAGTTGTTTCCCCACCCACAATCAGCTTTCAGGGGTACGTGCATGCGATATGCCTGCTCCATCTCTTCGATTACGATTTTCTGTACAAGTTCCTTTTCAGCCTCTGGAACGCTGAAATTTAGTTCGTCATGGACCTGTAAAATCATCTTTGCTTTCAGATTGTAAGCTTGGAAGCGCTGATAGATGTGTGCCATCGCTACTTTTATGATGTCGGCGGCACTTCCCTGGATGGGGGCGTTGATGGCATTCCGTTCAGCATAGCCCCGTACCACCCCGTTTCTTGAGTTGATGTCCGGCAGGAAGCGCTTGCGGTGGAAGATGGTTTCCACGTAGCCCTGCTCGCGTGCCACCTGGATGCTTTTGTCCATATACTCCTTCACTTGCGGGTAGGTTTCAAAGTAGCCGTCTATCAGCTCTTTGGCTTCTTGGCGGGAAACGCCCATGCGTTCGGCAAGCCCGAAGACGGAGATGCCGTAGATGATGCCGAAGTTTGCCGTTTTTGCCTTGCGGCGCATGTCGGCGGTTACGTCGTTTATGTCTATCTTATATATCTTGGCAGCGGTGGCGGCGTGGATGTCGTGTCCGCTGAGGAAGGCGTCTATCATGTTCTTATCTTCGCTGAGGTGTGCCATGATGCGCAGCTCTATCTGCGAGTAGTCGGCAGAGAAGAACTCGCAGCCGGTGTCGGGGATGAACGCCTTGCGGATTTCCTTTCCGTCTTCGTCGCGGATGGGGATGTTCTGCAGGTTGGGATTGCTGGAGCTGAGGCGTCCGGTAGCGGTTACCGCCTGGTTGAAGGAGGTGTGTATGCGACCCGTGCGCGGGTTGATGAGCTGGGGTAGGGCATCTATATAGGTGCTCAGCAGCTTCTTCAGTCCGCGGTATTCCAGTATCTTCCCGATGATGTCGTGCTTGCTGCGGTAGCTCTGCAGCACCTCTTCGGAAGTGACGTATTGTCCGGTCTTGGTCTTTTTGGCCTTCTCCACGATTTTCAGCTTGTCGAAGAGCACTTCGCCTACCTGCTTGGCGGAGCTGATATTGAATGTCTCGCCAGCCATCTCGTAGATTTCCTTCTCAATCTCCTGCAGACGGACGGTGAAGTGTTGGGACGATTGCTTCAAGGCTTCCGTGTCGAGCAGCACTCCGTTGCTCTCTATATTGACAAGTACGGGGACGAGCGGCATCTCTATTTCGTAGAACAGATGTTCGGCACCTTGCTCCTTCAGTTCCTTTTCCAGCACGTTTTTCAGTTTGAGGGTGACGTCCGCATCCTCGCAGGCATAACGGTAGACATCTTCGGGTGGAAGGTCGCGCATGTTCTTTTGGTTTTTGCCTCGCGCTCCAATTAGCTCATCGATGTGGATGGTCTGGTAGTGCAGGTAGATTTCCGCCAGATAGTCCATGTTGTGTCGCAGTTCGGGTTGAAGCACGTAGTGGGCAAGCATGGTGTCGAAAAGTTTGCCTTTCACCTGGACGCCGTAATTTTGGAGGATAATCATATCGTACTTGATATTTTGTCCCACCTTCATGGATTTCTCGTTTTCGAAGAGGGGACGGAACTCGTTTACAATTTTTAAGACTTCCTCTCGTTCGGCGGGAACGGGTACGTAGTATGCACGGTTTTCGGCATCGCTGAAGCTCATTCCTACAAGTTCGGCGTCCATTGGCTCGGTTCCGGTAGTCTCGGTATCTATTGAGAGAATTTCGCTTGTAAGTAACTTTTGAATAATTTCTGCTCTTTTGTCTTCTGTATCAATGAGTTGGTAGTCTACATCGAGCATTTCTAACCGTGTCAGGTTTGAATTTTCAGAAACGCCCGTCCCCTCGCCCGCAAAATTTGCAAACAAATCGCCTTGAATCGGGGCGCTGTTTTCGGGAGTGGAGGTTTGCGGCTGGGCAAACAGAGTCCCGGCAAAGAGGTCGGGTACCGGAGAGGTTGGAGTAGGGGAGGACGAATTGCCGCTTCCCTTTTTGAGTACCCGATCGATGAGTGTGCGGAATTCCAACTCCTCGAAAATCTTGCGGAGTTCTTCTTCGTTCGGCTCTTCGCGGACGAGCGAATTCATATCGAGCCGGATGGGGACATCTGTTTTGATGGTAGCAAGGAATTTGGAGAAGGTAATCATTTCCCGGTTTGTCTCCACCTTCGTTTTCAGTGCGCCTTTCAGTTGGTCGGTGTGTTCCAGCAGGTTCTCGATGCTGCCGAATTCGGCAATCAGCTTCTGTGCGGTTTTCTCGCCCACACCCGGACAGCCGGGGATGTTGTCGGAAGCATCGCCCATCAGTCCCAGCATATCGATGACTTGCTCGGTGGTTTGTATGTTGAATTTGGCTTTTACTTCTTCGGTACCCATCACTTCGAATCCGCCGGTGTGCTTGGGGCGGTACATAAAGATGCGGTCCGATACCAGCTGGCCGTAGTCCTTGTCGGGTGTCATCATATAGGTGGTGATGCCCTGCCGCCCTGCTTCGGTGGCAAGCGTGCCTATCACGTCGTCCGCTTCATAGCCGGCCACCTCAAGGATGGGGATGCGGTAGGCGCGGATGATATCCTTTATAATAGGTACGGAAAGGCGGATGGTCTCGGGTGTCTCCTCGCGCTGTGCCTTGTATTGCTCGTAGGCCTCGTGGCGGAAGGTGGGGCCCGACGGGTCGAAGGCTACTCCTATGTGTGTGGGATTCTCTTTTTTAAGCACTTCTTCCAGGGTGTTTACAAAGCCTAGAATGGCCGAGGTGTTGAATCCTTTTGAGTTGGTTCTCGGGTTCTTGATGAACGCGTAATAGGCCCGATATATCAGTGCGTAGGCATCGAGCAAAAACAGTTTATCGATTGAATTCATACATTTAATCCTTTTTTTCATGGTAAAAGTACAAAAAAATACCGTATTAACCGTTTTATTACTATTTTTGTAGGCAAATAGCGATGCATGGACAACTCATCATTGATAAAATCTCCGATTTCTGAGGAATTGGAGGACTTCAAGAAGCTTTTTGAAAGTACCCTCTCCAGTTCCAACCTTTTGCTGAACAGCGTAATTGCGCATATCCGGCAGAAGAACGGGAAGATGATGCGCCCCATTCTGGTGCTTCTGGCTGCGAAGCTTTTTGGCAAGGTATGTCCTGCAACCCTGCATGCTGCGGTTGCGTTGGAACTTCTTCATAATGCCAGCCTTGTGCACGATGATGTAGTGGACGAAAGTACTGAACGTCGTGGACAACTCTCCGTTAATGCCATTTTCAATAATAAAGTAGCCGTACTGGCAGGCGATTATCTGCTTGCAACAGCGTTGGTGCAAGTGGGCATGACCCGTAACCATGACATTATCGACATCGTCTCCTGCCTGGGGCAGGATTTGGCAGATGGTGAACTTCTGCAGCTTTCCAACGTCAGCAATCTCCATTTCTCCGAGGAAGTCTATTTCGACGTTATCCGCAAGAAGACGGCCGTGCTCTTTGCAGCTTGTACGAAGGCGGGCGCTCTCTCGGTGGGGGCCAGCGATGAAAAGGCGGAATCTGCGCGTCTGTTCGGTGAATATATCGGGCTTTGTTTTCAGATAAAGGATGATATTTTCGATTACTCCGAGAGCAAGGAAATAGGCAAACCTACCGGAAATGATATGGTGGAGGGGAAGTTGACTCTGCCTGCGCTTCATGTGCTCAATACCGTGAAGGATAAAACAGCGGAAGAAATTGCCGTAAAGATAAAGAATGGGGAGGCAACGCCTGGCGAAATAGCCCATTTAATCGAATTTACCAAGCAGAATGGTGGTATAGAGTATGCTTCGCAAGTGATGTATGACTATAAGGAAAAGGCTCTTTCTTTGCTGGCTTCTTTGCCCGATACGGAGGTAAAAGTAGCGCTAGCCGGGTATCTGGATTATGTGGTAGAGCGGGAAAAATGACGGAACTGTTTCCGGTTGATAATATGAGAAAGCCTGATGGAACCCACTCCATCAGGCTTTATTTATAGGTAAATACAGCTTTCTCTTAGAAGAATTTCATCTCTTCACCCTTGATTTCCGAAAGCAGCAGGTTGGCAAGACGACTGGTTCCCAGACGGAACAGCTCGTTGTTCAGCCATTCTTCGCCGAGCACTTCCTTGACGATGGTGTAATAAATCAGTGCATCGTTCACGCAGTTGATTCCTCCTGCGGGCTTAAAGCCTACCTTGATACCCGTCAGCTCGTGATATTCCTTGATGGCCTGGCACATAACCAGGGCGGCCTCCGGCGTGGCGGCAGGCTGCTGCTTGCCGGTGGAAGTCTTGATGAAATCGGCACCCGAATACATGGAAAGGATGGATGCTTTTTTGATGTTCGAAGCCGTCTTCAAAGCTCCGGTTTCGAGGATTACCTTCATGTGGTGCTCTTTGCAGGTTGCTTTGAGTTCTTGTATCTCCTCGCACATGCCTTCATAGTCTCCCGCCAGGAACTTGCCCACCGAAATAACGATGTCTATTTCATCGGCGCCTTCCATCAGTGCCATGGCAGTTTCTGCCACTTTCACTTCAATGAAAGTCTGGGAGGAGGGGAAACCTGCTGATACACAAGCTATTTTTACATCCTCCACTTCCAGCGTGTCTTTTACGACTTCTGCAAAATTGGGGTATACACAGATGGCTGCCACATTCTTCAGGTCGGGGAACTCTTCGTCGAATTTATTCACTTTCTGGGTGAATTTCATGACGCTTTCATCGCTGTCTTCACTCTTCAGGGTGGTAAGGTCGATGCAGTTGAACAGGAATTTCTTTACCTCCGGTGTATTGTTTGCCGGTACCTTCTCTGCAATGATTCTGGCAGCTTGTGCAGCTATTTCTGCATCATCCAGTTGGGTGTTGTACTTAGCCAGGGCGGCGTCATACTTACTCTGGGTAGGCTCATTCTTCTCCATGGTCTTTCAATTTAGGATTATTGATATGTCTTGTCTGGTCACGTCTGGTTTTCTTCTCGAAGTTGCGGCGGAAAGCCTCTGTTAGGTTCACTCCGGTCTGGTTCGCAAGGCAGAGAAGTACCCAAAGAACATCTGCCATCTCATCGTCGAGATTGTCTTTTTCTCCTTTCTTGAAGGATTGGTCGCCATACTTGCGTGCCATGACGCGGGCGAGTTCGCCCACTTCTTCGGTCAGTATCGCCATATTGGTGAGTTCGCTGAAATAGCGCACTCCGTATTCCTTTATCCAGGAATCCACTTGTTTCTGT
>UMCP01018064.1_pt1 | contig 12816 bp, 9 predicted proteins | sample 1964261 | NCBI WGS metagenome assembly UMCP01 (sample SAMEA4835971, study PRJEB28245) | human gut metagenome | biome: gut microbiome; material: fecal sample | place: Denmark | collected 2008
AGTAGTTAGAGGAGTTATCGCCAACAAGTTGGCTAGGAGTTAGAGCCATATACTAACGTAGTGCTTGCGATAATAATACGCAATGCACATGTAGTAGCTCCATAGACCATAAGCCTGTTAATACTGTCTCCTGTTCACAATAATTTATACATAAAGAGATCATGCCATTATTCCTGACGGGGTAGTGGCATGACCTCTTTTGCGTTGTATATATGATGACAGGTTTGTAGACAGTGATTTTTATATATGGAATAATTCAGAGAAAACATGTCTTCTATGGAAGACATATGTCGGTAAATATGCTTTCTATAAAATAACTAATAATACAAATGGTTGGAAGTAGTTTAATGTTTTTGTTATTTTTCAGTTAAAAATATTGTATAAATCTCTTTTTGTTGTTACTTTTGTAAGAGTAAGAAAATTATTACTTGTGAAGTTAAATCTATAAACAGCAAAACAATGAGCAAATATATATATAAGCTTAACGATTATCATGCAATAAAAAAGGCAGCCATATCCATTGACGGAATAACAGTGCTTTCCGGAATAAACGGATGTGGCAAAAGTACATTGTCAAAGTGGCTGTATTATATAGTTAACGGAGCAAACCTATACGATGAATTTATTTATGACAGATATGTCAGTCAGATTCAGAATATCTTTACCGGACTTAACTTTGCAAGAAGGGATATAGACAAGGATACAGACCATAGCAACTCTTTGTTTTTCAGAGAGGCGTCATCAAAGATACGCAGTTTAAAAGATAATGGCGAACAGGATAAAGTCGAAATTATACAGCATATAGCAGAAAAGGTTATAGAAAGATTCTGTGATATTCTGTATATATATTTAAAAGATTCACCTTCGCCAACCAAAAGAGAAAGAGTGTTTGGCTTTCTTGGTATAAAATACAATGAAAATGAAAATTTTGATGATGTATTAAGTTCCTTCAGATATGCAGAATTAAGCGAGATAGAACACATAAAAAATAATTATTATGAAAGTAAGAGAAAACGTTCAATGGATGATTTTCTTATGCTTTTGCATGATAATTTTGATATAGATGAGACGAGTCCTAACAATATAAATGTTGAAGAAGACGGCGTAAAGCTGTTTCAAAAAGGCAGTGTAGGCAACTTGTATAATCTTACTAAGGCAATATACGTTGACACACCGATGGCTGTGTCGGAAGAAGGTAAGGATGACAATGTGTTCTGGAACGACCTGAAGAGCCTGATGCTGGATGAAAATAAGGACTTTGCCGGCACTGACGCATATAAAAAAATAATAAGAAGAATAACACACCTGATGAATGGGCGTGTTGATGTTGAAAAAGATGACTTTGGTCAGAAAGAACTGCATTTTGTGAGTGAGGACGGACTCAACATAAAACTAGATAAAACGGCTACAGGATTTAAGTCGTTCTCATATATATTGAGACTTCTTGAAAACGGGTATCTTAATGAAAAGACTTTGTTGCTGATTGATGAGCCTGAAGCTCATCTGCATCCGCAATGGATTGTAGAGTTTGCACATATTCTTGTTCTGCTCAATAAAGAAACGGGCACAAAGATAATGGTGGCAAGCCATAACCCGAATATGGTTGACGCGATAAGCGCTATTGCAAAGAAAGAGAATGTTGAAGACAGAACACATTTCTATTTGGCAGAAGAGTCGGAGCAACGCTTTAAATATATCTATAAAGATCTTGGTCAGGACATTGAGGAAATATTTAAATCGTTCAATATGGCATATCATAAAATAGAGCAATATGGAAGCCTTGGTATATGATAACAGAATAATAACTGGGCATAAATTGTATCCTGTATGCGGAAAGAAACTGCAGGATGTTTCGGAAAAAGACTATCACGGCAAGAAATATTTTGATGAGTCCATTGAATGCCTTGACATGGACAAATATGAGGATACTGAATGTGCCGGGGATAAAAAAGAAACTGTAGATGCTGTTATCGGCATAAAGAAGCACTTAGACAAAAACAGATTCTCAAGCCCTTATCTTATGCTTTTGGAACTCAGAATGGGATATGAAAATGTAATGAACCTGTCAGGAAATAAACTTGCCGATAAGGTTTCACATACAAATGAGATATTAGGCAGAGACATAGATTTATATGATACCATTTATTTCGTATTTAAAAATAATATAGCTCAAAGGACTATATCTATGTTTCATAATATGAAAAATGGAAACAAGAATCTAAAGAAATGTGAGCCTATATCAACAGATGACTTTAACACATATATTAAACCCATAAAAGACTATCAGTATGAACCGGAAAATGATGTAGTGGAAATAAGAAGGCAACTGGACATAAATAACTATCTAGAGGATATAAATAAGTTTCTTGACATAATGACATATTGGTGCAAAAGGGCGAATCATTACAAATATAAATATAATATTAATGAATATAATAGCATTATCGGAGAGCTGAAGATAATATGGCATGAGTTTCGTGCAAATAAAAAAATCAGACTGACTGACGATAATGAATTAGATTCCGAGATAATAGAAGAGGATTATCCGGAACTAAAGAATTTACAATAGCATTGTATTCACTAAAATAGTTTTGTATGGTTAGCTGCTGTGCCGGCGGATCTGTGCTCCGCCGGAATTGAATATAAGAACCGAAGGTCAGCGTAGCTAATCTTTAATCCGATTACTTCCTATTTTGTTTCAAGGTAGTTATAGTAGTTATCGCCAACAAGTTGGCTAGAAGCATATTTAAGTGAAGAACGAAGAGTGAAGAGTGAAAAATCCATGTGCATTGTTTGGTATTGTTATTGGTAGTTAGAGTAGTTAAAGTAGTTATCGCTCACCTGGGTGAGCTAGTAGTTAGAGTCATATGCCATGTTGATTCTTATCGCAAGAACTACGTTGGCAATTGGATTTTTCGTTTTTCACTTTTCATTCTTCACTTAAACAATCACTATGTTTGCATTTATTTCGTGCAAGTTTAATGGATTTCTGCATTTATTTCATGCAATTTTGGCAGAATTCTGCATTTATTTTGTGCAATTCCTGTAAAATACAGTATATTTGTCATGATATAAAATAGGATGGGTATGGAAAGGCTGTATGAATTTTTCTATAGAAAACTGAAAAATACTCCGGTGGAGTTTTTCAGATATAAATATAACCAGATAAAATGGGAAAGTAGAGCTTTCGGACTTGTCGGCCCACGAGGCGTAGGCAAGTCTACTATGCTGCTGCAATATATCAAACAGAATTTGGACACAAAAGATACGCTGTATGTATCGGCTGACAATCTTTATTTTGCAGAACACAAACTTGTTGACCTGGCTGACCGTTTTGTAAAGATGGGAGGCAAACACCTGTTTATCGACGAGATTCACAAATATGAAGGATGGTCGAGAGAGCTGAAACAGATTTATGACAGTTATGACGACTTGCAGATTGTGATCTCCGGCTCTTCGATACTTGACATTTATAAGGGCATGGCAGATCTTAGCAGACGTATGCCTATTTATGAGATGCAGGGGTTGTCGTTCAGAGAATATTTGCGCCTATTTCATAGTATAGACGTACCAGTTTACAGTCTGAAAGACATACTTACGCACAAAGCAGTGATTAGTGGTGTAGAACATCCCCTTCCACTTTTTCATGATTATCTTAAAAGAGGCTATTATCCGTTCGGACGCGACGCTGAATTTGAAATTGAGCTGATGCAGGTGATAAACCAGACGATGGAAATAGACATACCAATGCACATAAAGACCAACATATCTGTGGGCAGAAAACTGAAGAGTCTGATAATGGTTGTATCTAAAAGTGTTCCTTTTAAGCCTGTGATGCAGAAACTGGCTGATGTTACTGGTATCAGCAGAAATGACATTCCTGACTATCTGATATACATGGAACGTGCCGGAATGATAAGTCAGCTGCGTAATGCAACCGGAGGACTGAGAGGCCTAGGCAAAGTGGAGAAACTGTATCTAGACAACACGAACCTGATTTATACCCTTGCACCGGAACGTGCTGATATAGGAAACGTAAGAGAGACGTTCTTTATGAACCAGACGAGGGTATGTAACGACGTGAGAAGTTCTGACATCTCAGATTTTGAGATAGACGGCAAGGTGTTTGAAATTGGAGGACGGAAAAAAGGACAAAAACAGATAGAAAGTGCAGACGACGGCTACATCGTGAAAGACGATATTGAAAGCGGATACGCAAACGTGATACCTCTCTGGGCTTTCGGACTTAACTACTAATGGTAATTCACAATTAGCTTGCGTTGAACTGCGTTAGGTTGGCGATTCGGTCGCGCTATGAACGATAGCCACAAGACTAGTGGATTGTTTCCCTAGTGGCGCAATGTAGGGACGTACCCCAGGTGCGTCCACCTTTCATTTAGCATTTTGTCATGTCGTAAATCGTTGAAATACAGGATTTTATCAGTTGGACGCACCTGGGGTACGTCCCTACATTCAACCCTGAGTAATGCTGTTTAATTTTTACTTGCGCTTACAGCCTGCTCTTCACTTAAATAAGCACTACGTTTGCAATTGACTTTAACTCCTACAAAAAATCCACAATGCACATGAATTTTTACTTTTTAATTTTTCATTTTCGTGCGAAACAATTCGCACGAACTGCGGTTCGGAAAAGTCAAAAATAAAAACTGCGTTTTTTATTTGTCTTTTCTCTCACCTTTTTTAAAAGAAGATAAGCTGCATCTCAGCATAACGTTCAAGCACGCTTGACGATTCTGCCTTCGATTTGCATTATCTTTCACTATCTTTGAATAAGATAGGATGCGGTTCGGAAAAGTCAAAAATAAAAACTATGTTTTTTATTTGTCTTTTCACTCACCTTTCACTATCTTTGAATAAGATAGGATGCGGCTCGGCAATAAAAATAAAAAAATATGTTTTTTCATTTTGTATTGCTCTCACCTTGTTCTATCTTTGAATAAGATAGGAGGCGGCTCGGAAAAGTCAAAAATAAAAACTGCGTTTTTTATTTGTCTTTTCACTCACCTTTCACTATCTTTGCATTTCTGTAATGTCCGGATAAGTTTTCGGGACTGTTAATAAATTGTTTTGGCACTATGAAAGAAATGTATTATGTATTCTGCAACCAGACATTGGTGACTGATGGGCAAGCCGGCAAAGGACGGCGGGCGTGGTGTGTGCTGAGACTTATCGCGGATGTACTGTGTGGCGTGGTGAAGCCCGGAGATGCTGGCTGCATGAAGGGCGGATGGCGCGTTGATATGGCGACAAGGATCGCCGTAAGATTGAACAGAAATACTAACAATTAAATAACTAAACCATGCTTTATCCATTATTATTTAGAAACAACTTCTTTTCGAAAATATGGGGCGGAAGCCTGCTGAAGAAACTTAAGGGCATAGAAGACAATGACCCTACGCCTATAGGCGAGAGCTGGGAGATAAGTGCCGTGCCGGGCAAGGAGTCGGTAGTGGGCAACGGCTCGCTGCAAGGACGCAAGCTTAACGAACTTGTGACGGAATATAAGGAAGAGCTGATAGGACGCACGGTGTATGACATGTACGGCGAGACGTTTCCGCTGCTGATAAAGTTTATCGACGCTGCGAAGGACCTGTCGATACAGGTACATCCCAACGACGAGATGGCACGTAAATATCACGACTCGTTCGGCAAGACGGAGATGTGGTATATTATGGACACAAAGCCGGGAGCTAAGCTCTACAGCGGCTTTAAGAGTCTGATATCGAAATATGAATACGGCAAGCGCATAGAGGACGGCAGCATCTGTGACGTGCTGGCATCGCACGACGTGAAGGAGGGCGACGTGTTCTACATTCCGTCGGGACGCATCCATGCGATATGCAGCGGTACGCTGCTGGCTGAGGTGCAGCAGAGCTCTGACCTGACATACCGCATATTCGACTATAACCGTCCGGGACTTGACGGCAAGCCAAGGGCACTGCATACGGCGCTGGCATCGGAGGCGCTGGACTATAAGGTGGAAGACGACTACCGCACGCACTACACGCGCAAGATGAACTATCCGGTGCTGCTGGCAGAAAACAGGTTCTTTACGGTGAAGCTGCTGGAGGTGAACCGTGCCTTCCACAGAAAGCTGTATAAGTATGACAGCTTCGTGGTATATATGTGCCTTGAGGGAAGCAGCGACATCGTGATAAGGTCGTGGAAGGGCGAGGAGCCAGAGATAAAGCAAGTGCACCTGACAAAGGGCATGAGCTGCCTCGTGCCTGCTTGCGTTGCCGACATGGACGTTGTGCCGAACAACGAAGACCGCGTGTCGAAGCTGTTGGAGGTGTATATTGATAATAAGAACTACTAGTTTAAGTTAAATCATTTGGAGTTAAAGTAGTTAAAGGAGTTATCGCCAACGGAGTTGGCTAGTAGTTAAAGCCAAATGCTTTGTTGATTCTATTCAATGTAATACGATTGACAATAATCGACGAAGCGCACGCACTACGTTGCTATTGTGCCGGCAGATTGCAAATCAGCCGGCACATTAGTTTTGTTGGTTCTTGTTGCACGTACTACGTTAGCATTTGGATTCCTAATGACATGGTATTGTGTCGGCTGATCAGTGCTATTGTTTTTGGGAGTTAAAGTAGTTAGAGAAGTTATCGCTCACTAAGGTGAGCTAGGAGCATATTTAAGTTAAGAACTAAGAGTGAAGAGTGAAAAATCCAATTGCAAACGTATTGCTTACAAGTAGAAACCACAATACATTTGGATTTTTCGTTTTTCACTTTTAACTTTTCACTTTCGTAAGATGCACTACGTTGCTGTTGTGCCGGCGGATCTGCGCTCCGCCGGAATTGAGTATAAGGATTTATTTAATCCGCTAAAAATACCCTTATGACATGGATTGTATGACGAACGGGGACGGGATGCAAATTGTTATGTTATCATATGATGTTGACGGCTTTTCGGATGAAGAGCCGTTTATTTTTGTGTGATTATGGGGTGAGGAATGAGAAATGTGTCAGATGTGAGGGCGTGATGACGGGACATGATGTGCTGAAAAATGACTAAAAATATGAGGACTGATGGTGTCTGGCGGCATAAATGTATGATGAAAGACGAAATGGCGTATTGTAAGTAATCGTGGCTGTAAACTGCAATGTTTGAAACTGTTTCTGTGAATGAATGAGGATAGTGTTTTGATATCGCCGTCTTTTGTTTTAAATTGATATTTTAAGGCGGCGTGAGGCGGCGGCCGGCCTTAAAATTTAATGAAATAATCTTTGTATTTTTAACCCATATTTTTTGCGACTTTTATTCTAAAATCCTATCTTTGTAAAGGCAGAGAGAAGGTTTGCGGCATGTTGTGGCGTCTTTGAGGCGACGGCCGGCAGCAACATTCTGCCATGCATCTAATAAGAAAAACATAAAGAAACTATACAATATTTTAATAATACTATGGCAAAGATAAAACAGATTGTGGAGTGCGTGCCCAACTTCAGCGAAGGACGCGACAAGAATGTTATAAAACAGATTACCGATGTGATTGAGGAAGCCGGCGGCGTAAAACTGCTCGATGTTGACCCGGGTGAGGCTACTAACCGCACGGTGGTTACTTTTGTTGGTGAGCCCGAGGCTGTTGTCGAGGCTGCTTTCAAGGCTGTTAAGAAGGCCGGTGAACTTATAGACATGCGCAAGCATCACGGTGCTCATCCGCGTATGGGCGCTACAGACGTGCTGCCGCTGGTGCCGGTAAGCGGAATAACTCTTGAGGAGTGTGCCGAGCTGGCAAGAAAACTGGCAAAGCGCATTGCCGACGAGCTGCAGATACCATGCTACTGCTATGAAGAGGCCGCTCTGAAACCTGAAAGACGCAATCTGGCCGTGTGCAGAGCCGGTGAGTATGAGGCGCTGCCGGAGAAGATGGGCGATGCCGACAAGGCTCCTGACTTCGGTGCAAGACCCTTTGACGAGGGCGTGGCACGCACGGGATGTACGGCTGTAGGAGCACGCGACTTCCTGATAGCCGTAAACTTTAACCTTAACACCACATCTACACGCAGGGCAAACGCAGTGGCCTTTGACGTGAGAGAGAAGGGAAGACCGGTGCGCGAAGGCAACCCGATAACAGGCAAGGTGAAGAAAGACGCAGACGGAAAGACTATAATGCAGCCCGGTACGCTGAAGTCGACAAAGGCCATAGGATGGTTTATCGAGGAATACGGCATCGCACAGGTGTCGATGAACATAACTAACATCAACGTTACGCCGCTGCACGTGGCATTCGACGAGGTGTGCCGCTGCGCTCAGAACAGAGGACTGAGAGTTACGGGAACAGAGATCGTTGGTCTTGTGCCAAAACGCTCTATTGTAGACGCCGGCAAGTATTTCCTTGAGAAACAGCACAGATCGACAGGTATTCCTGAAGAAGATATAATGAACATAGCCGTGAAGTCGATGGGACTCGACGACCTGCGTCCGTTTGTACCCGAGGAGAAGGTTGTGGAGATGCTGCTCGAGGCCGACCAGAAGAAGGCAAAGAGACTGACGGCACTGACAGTGAAGGGATTTGCTGACGAGACAGCAAGAGAATCTCCTGCACCCGGCGGCGGATCAGTGGCTGCATACATGGGAGCACTGGGCGCTGCACTGGCAACGATGGTGGCTAACCTGTCGGCACACAAGCCCGGATGGGACGACCGCTGGAACGAGTTCAGCCAGTGGGCAGACAAGGGCATGGTGCTCGAGACAGAGCTGCTGCGCCTCGTTGACGACGACACAGAGGCCTTTAACCGCATAATGGCAGCCTTCGGAATGCCGAAAGGAACAGACGAAGAGAAACAGTTGCGCTCAGAGGCCATACAGAAGGCAACACTGTTTGCAGCACAGGTGCCACTGGAGACAATGAAGACATCGGCACAGGTGTTCGAACTGTGCAGGGCAATGGTAGAGACCGGCAACCCGAACAGCGTATCTGACGCAGGCGTTGGCGCACTGGCAGCAAGAGCAGCCGTGATGGGTGCCGGACTGAACGTCAAGATAAACGCTTCGTCGCTGAAAGACCAGGATGCAGCCAAGGCTCTGATAGGTGAGGCTGAGGCGCTGATGGCTGAGGCTACAAAGCAGGAGGCTGAGATAATGCAGATGGTTGAGCGAGTAATCAGCGGAAACTGATTGAGGCAATACCGGGAGAAACATAACGAATAAACAACAGAAAAATCCTAAATATTATGACAAACGAGGAATTTAAGGCGGCGATACGTGCCGGCATACCAGACGTGCTGCCGGAGCCGCGTGAGTATGACAAAGAAGTGAACCATGCGCCAAAGCGTAAGGAGATACTTACAGAAGACGAAAAGAAGCTTGCACTGCGCAATGCCCTGAGATATTTCCCTAAGAAATTCCACAAGACACTTGCACCGGAGTTTGCTGCCGAGCTGCGCGACTACGGACGCATATATATGTACAGATTCAGACCTACATACGACATGTATGCACGCAGCATTGACGAGTATCCGCACAAGTCGGAACAGGCTGCTGCCATCATGCTCATGATACAGAACAACCTGAACCCGGCAGTGGCTCAGCATCCTCATGAGCTTATCGTATATGGAGGCAACGGTGCCGCATTCCAGAACTGGGCACAGTATCTGCTGACTATGAAGTATCTGAGCGAGATGACAGACGAGCAGACACTCGTGATGTATTCAGGTCATCCGCTGGGACTCTTCCCGTCGCACAAGAATGCTCCGAGAGTGGTTGTTACAAACGGTATGGTGATACCTAACTACTCAAAACCAGACGACTGGGAGCGCATGAACGCACTGGGCGTCAGCCAGTATGGACAGATGACAGCCGGATCGTATATGTATATCGGTCCGCAGGGCATCGTTCACGGCACAACGATAACCGTGCTAAACGCTGCACGCATGCAGATGAAGAAAGAACCGGGCCGCAAGGACATACACGGCATGCTGTTCGTGTCGTCAGGTCTTGGCGGTATGTCAGGTGCACAGCCTAAGGCAGGAAACATTGCCGGAGTGGTCAGCGTTGTTGCCGAGATTAACCCCAAGGCTGCACAGAAGCGCTATGACCAGGGCTGGGTGGACGAACTGCACTCTGACCTGAACGAACTGATACCAGCAATAAGAAAGGCCGTAGAGGAGCGCAAGACTGTGTCTATGGCATACGTGGGCAACGTGGTTGACCTGTGGGAGCGCCTGGCAGAAGAAAACATAAAGGTAGACCTTGGCAGCGACCAGACATCTCTGCACAACCCATGGGCAGGAGGATATTATCCTGTTGACATGACATTTGAGGAGTCGAAGCAGATGATGGCAGAGAATCCTGAACTGTTCCGTGAGCGTGTGCAGGCATCTCTGCGCAGGCAGGTTGCTGCAATCAACAAGCTGACAGAGCGCGGCATGTACTTCTTCGACTACGGAAACGCATTCCTGCTGCAGTCAGAGCGTGCTGGAGCCGACATCATGGCTGCCGACGGCAAGTTCAGATATCCTTCATACGTTCAGGACATCATGGGTCCGATGTTCTTCGACTACGGCTTCGGTCCGTTCAGATGGGTATGTACATCAGGCAAGCCCGAAGACCTGGCTGTAACCGACCGTCTGGCTGTAGAAGTGCTTGAGGAGATATGCAAGACAGCACCGGAGGAGATACAGCACCAGATGGAAGACAACATCCACTGGATAAAGGAGGCCGGCCGCAACCATCTCGTAGTAGGCTCACAGGCACGTATATTGTATGCCGACGCCGAAGGCCGCGCAAAGATAGCTCTTGCATTCAACGAGGCAATAAAGAAGGGCGAGATAACACGTCCGGTAGTGCTTGGCCGCGACCATCACGACGTATCAGGAACAGACTCTCCGTTCCGTGAGACAAGTAACATATACGACGGTTCGCAGTTCTGTGCCGACATGGCTGTTCAGAACGTTATAGGCGACTCGTTCAGAGGTGCCACATGGGTATCTATCCACAATGGTGGCGGAGTAGGCTGGGGCGAAGTTATCAATGGCGGCTTCGGCATGATGATAGACGGAGGCGAAGACAGCGCACGCCACATACGCGAAATGCTGTTCTGGGACGTAAACAACGGTATTGCACGCCGCAGCTGGGCACGCAACGAAGGCTCTATACACAGCATTGAGCGCGAAATGGCACGCACCCCGAACCTGAAGGTTACGATGCCTAACTTCGTGGATGATGAGATAATAGATAACGCAGTGAAGTAAATTCAGTAGTTAAAGTAGTTAGAAGGAGTTAAAGTAGTTAAAGTCAAATGCCTTGAAGTAATTAAGTAAATAATTAAGGACTAAGAAACAATGTCCTGATTATGAAACAAGATTAGGCGTTAGTCAATTATGAATTATAATTTATAATTGTGTGTCCACAAGACATATGACTTTAACTCCTTTAACTACTCTAACTCCTTTAACTCCTAAACACACACACATAACTTTAAATTTAAATACACAATGATTCACCAAATATCAGCAGAACATCTCACGATTGAACGTATCGGTGAGATAATAGAAAAAGGTTATAAACTCGAACTTAGTGAAGACGCACGCAAGCGCATCGTACGCTGCCGTGAATATCTCGACAAGAAGATAGAAGAGACAGAGAAGCCTATCTATGGCGTAACAACAGGATTCGGCTCTCTCTGCAACGTGTCTATCGGCAACGACCAGCTTTCGCAGTTGCAGATAAACCTGATGATGTCGCATGCATGCGGCACAGGCGACCGCGTGCCTAACGATATAGTAAAGATAATGCTGCTGCTGAAGATACAGTCGCTGAGCTATGGCTACTCAGGCTGCAAGCTTGATACCGTAGAGAGACTTGTCGACTTCTTCAACAACGATGTTTATCCTATTGTCTACATGCAAGGCTCACTTGGCGCATCCGGCGACCTTGTGCCTCTGGCACACCTCTGTCTGCCGCTCGTAGGACTCGGTGACGTAGAGTATAAGGGTAAGGTGATGACAGGAGCAGAGATGCTGAAGGAGAACGGATGGGAGCCGATACAGCTCGGATCTAAAGAAGGTCTGGCTCTGCTCAACGGAACACAGAACATGAGTTCGTTTGCCGTATGGGCATTGCTGCAGGGCGAACGTCTGAGCAAATGGGCAGACAAGATTGCTGCCATGTCGCTCGACGCATATTATGGACTGGTGTCTCCTTTCACAGACGCCGTACATCAGGTAAGACCTCACAAGGGCCAGATACAGACAGCCGCAAACATGAGGCAACTGCTTGAGGGCAGCGAGATAATAGAGAAGCCCAAATCGTATGTTCAGGACCCGTATTCATTCCGCTGTATTCCGCAGGTTCATGGTGCAGCCAAGGACTCAATGGCATACGTTAAGTCAGTGATCGACACTGAAATCAACTCGGCAACAGACAACCCGACTGTATGTCCTGACGAAGACCTGATTATCTCTGCCGGAAACTTCCACGGAGAGCCTATCGCACTGCCAATGGACTTCCTTGCAATGGCACTGAGCGAACTGGCTAATATCTCAGAAAGACGAATCTACAAGCTCGTGTCGGGCACAAGAGACCTGCCAAGCTTCCTCGTTGCAACTCCAGGCGTAAACAGCGGATTTATGATTACACAATACACAGCTGCGTCAATAGTAAGCCTTAACAAGAATCTGTGCTCGCCTGCATCAGTAGACAGCATACCTTCGAGCCAGGGTCAGGAAGACCATGTGAGCATGGGTGCCAACGCTGCAATAAAGCTCTATAAGGTGGTGCTCAACACGGAGCGCGTGCTGGCAATAGAGCTGTTTAATGCTGCTCAGGCTCTTGAGTTCAGAC
>UMCP01086136.1_pt1 | contig 12781 bp, 8 predicted proteins | sample 1964261 | NCBI WGS metagenome assembly UMCP01 (sample SAMEA4835971, study PRJEB28245) | human gut metagenome | biome: gut microbiome; material: fecal sample | place: Denmark | collected 2008
ATTAAGGGTGAAAACATCCCTCAGCCGGGAATTCCTGAATCATTCAAGGTACTTATTAAGGAACTTCAGTCATTAGCACTTGATGTTAAGGTATTAGATGAAAATGACAACGAAGTAGAATTAAAAGAAAGCATTGATTACGGTGAAACAAACTTTAATGCAATTCTTAATGATAATAAGAACTATAGTCAGAAGAAAGAAGACAGCCAGAGCTTTGAACAGGCTGGTTATAGCACACAGGAATTTGTAGGTGAAGAACTCCAGACTGTTGATGCTCAGGGAAATGTAGTTGAAGATGGAATGGATGAATAATTAAGAAGGGAGATTTGATCATGGCAGATAATAACGTTAGTGAACAGGTATCATTTGACAAAATCAAAATTGGTCTTGCTTCACCTGAAAAAATCAGAGAATGGTCAAGAGGCGAAGTTACAAAGCCTGAGACAATAAATTACAGAACTTTAAAACCTGAAAAAGATGGTTTATTCTGTGAAAAGATTTTCGGACCAAGCAAAGACTGGGAATGTCATTGTGGTAAATACAAGAAAATCAGATATAAAGGTGTAGTCTGCGACAGATGTGGCGTTGAAGTAACAAAAGCCAGCGTACGTAGAGAACGTATGGGTAGTGTTGAACTTGCTACTCCTGTATCACATATTTGGTACTTTAAAGGAATCCCTTCAAGAATGGGATTAATCCTTGATATTTCACCAAGAGTATTAGAAAAAGTATTATACTTTGCTTCATATATCGTGCTTGATCCAATGGAAACAACATTGGATTACAAGCAGGTATTGTCAGAAAAAGAATTCAGAGAAGCATATGAAGAATTCGGCGGAAAATTCCGTGTAGGAATGGGTGCTGAAGCTATCAAAGAATTGCTTATGGACATCGATGTTGAAAAAGAAGCAGAGCAATTAAAATCAGAATTATTTGAAGCAACAGGACAGAAAAAAGCAAAAATCGTTAAGAGATTGGAAGTTTTTGAAGCGTTCAGAAATTCAGGTAACAAGCCTGAATGGATGATTTTAGATGTAATTCCTGTAATTCCACCTGATTTAAGACCTATGGTTCAGTTAGATGGTGGTAGATTTGCTACATCTGATTTAAATGATTTATATAGAAGAATTATTAACAGAAACAATCGTCTTAAGAGACTTCTTGAATTAGGCGCTCCAGAAATTATCGTAAGAAATGAAAAGAGAATGCTTCAGGAAGCTGTAGATGCATTAATTGATAATGGTAGACGTGGTAGACCTGTAACAGGACCTGGTAACAGAGCACTTAAGTCTTTATCAGATATGTTAAAGGGTAAGCAGGGACGTTTCCGTCAGAACTTACTTGGTAAGCGTGTTGACTACTCAGGACGTTCAGTTATCGTAGTAGGACCGGAACTTAAGATTTACCAGTGTGGTCTTCCAAAAGAAATGGCTATTGAATTATTCAAGCCTTTCGTAATGAAAGAATTAGTAGCTAATGGTACAGCTCACAATATTAAGAGTGCGAAGAAGATGGTTGAAAGACTTCAGACAGAAGTTTGGGATGTACTTGAAGATGTAATCAAAGAACATCCTGTTATGTTAAACCGTGCCCCTACACTTCATAGACTTGGTATTCAGGCGTTTGAACCAATTCTTGTAGAAGGTAAGGCTATCAAACTTCATCCATTGGTATGTACAGCGTTCAACGCCGATTTCGACGGTGACCAGATGGCTGTTCATCTTCCACTTTCAGTAGAAGCACAGGCTGAATGTAGATTCCTTTTACTTTCACCTAATAACTTGTTAAAACCATCAGATGGTGCACCTGTAGCAGTTCCTTCACAGGATATGGTACTTGGTATTTACTATTTGACAATGGATAGAATGGTTGATCATTCTAAGGAAGAAGAAATTGCTTCTACAGTAGCTGAAGATGCTCCTATTTATGATACAGATGAAGAAATCAAGGAAGCTTTAGATAAAGGAATTATCGGAGCTCACGATATGATTAAGTATCATACAGATGATAGAGTTGTAATTTGTGAACCTGTTGATGCATTAGGACATTCATTTAGTGATATTAATCAGGCTATTTTAGCTTATGAAAATAAAGAAATTTCACTTCACCAGAGAATTAAGGTTAAGAGAACTGTATTCAACGGAGAAGGAAAAGAAGTAACAGGTATTATTGACACTACACTTGGACGTTGTTTATTTAACGAAATTCTTCCACAGGATTTAGGATTCGTTAAGAGAGAAACTGATGAAGATTACCTTAAATTGGAAGTTGATTTCCACGTAGGTAAGAAACAGTTAAAGCAGATTCTTGAAAAGGTTATTAATAACCATGGAGCAACTAAGACTGCAGAAGTTCTTGATAACATTAAGGCTATGGGTTATAAGTTCTCAACAAGGGCAGCTATGACAGTTTCAATTTCAGATATGACAGTACCTGAATCAAAGAAACAGATTCTTGCAGATGCAGAACACACAGTTGATGAAATTACAAAGCATTATCGTCGTGGTTTCTTAACTGATGAAGAAAGATACAAAGAAGTTATCGAAACATGGCAGGGAGCCGATAATGAACTTACAACAGCCCTTCTTAGTGGTCTTGATAAGTACAACAACATCTTTATGATGGCCGATTCAGGTGCCCGTGGTTCTGATAAACAGATTAAACAGCTTGCCGGAATGCGTGGTTTGATGGCTGATACAACAGGTAAGACTATCGAACTTCCTATTAAGTCTAACTTCCGTGAGGGTCTTGACGTATTGGAATACTTCATTTCAGCCCATGGTGCTAGAAAGGGTATGTCAGATACTGCCCTTAGAACAGCCGATTCAGGTTACCTTACAAGAAGACTTGTAGACGTTTCACAGGATCTTATTATTAGAGATGTAGATTGTTGTGAAGGTAAGGCTATTCCATTTATGGAAATCGAAGACTTAGTTGATGGAAACGAAGTAATCGAAAGTCTTGAAGAAAGAATCACAGGTAGAACTGCTGCAGAAACAATGTATGATGCAGAAGGCAATATGATTGTTAAAGCTAACCATATGATTACACCAAAGCGTGCAGCAAGAATTGTTGCTACAGGTGTTAAATCAGTTAAGATTAGAACAATTCTTACATGTAAGTCACACGTAGGTGTATGTGCTAAATGTTATGGTGCAAATATGGCAACAGGACAGAGAGTACAGGTTGGTGAGGCAGTAGGTATCATCGCTGCTCAGTCAATCGGTGAACCTGGTACACAGCTTACTATGAGAACATTCCATACTGGTGGTGTAGCCGGTGACGATATTACACAGGGTCTTCCTAGAGTAGAAGAATTATTTGAAGCAAGAAAGCCAAAGGGACTTGCAATTATCGCAGAGTTCGGTGGTGTTGCTGAAATTAAGGAAACAAAGAAGAAACGTGAAATTATCGTAACTAACCCTGAAACTGGCGAATCAAAAGCTTATCTTATCCCTTATGGATCAAAGATTAAGATTCTTGATGGTGCTGTTCTTGAAGCCGGTGACGAACTTACAGAAGGTAGCATTAACCCACATGATTTATTAAAGATTAAGGGACTTCGTGCAGTTCAGGATTATATGATCCGTGAAGTACAGAGAGTTTACCGTCTACAGGGTGTAGAAATCAATGATAAGCACGTTGAAGTTATTGTTCGTCAGATGCTTAAGAAGATTAAGGTTGACACAGCCGGTGATTCAGAATTCTTACCAGGAACAACAGTTGAAGTTCTTGACTTTAACGAAGTTAATGAACAGCTTGAAGCAGAAGGCAAGGAACCTGCAACAGGTACACAGATTATGCTTGGTATCACAAAGGCTTCACTTGCAACAAGCTCATTTTTATCAGCAGCTTCATTCCAGGAAACAACAAGAGTTCTTACAGAAGCAGCTATCAATGGTAAGGTTGATCCACTTGTAGGTCTTAAGGAAAACGTAATTATTGGTAAGTTAATTCCTGCAGGTACAGGTATGAAGAGATACGGAGATGTAAAATTAAGTACAGATGAACGTATCGCAAGAGAAAAGGAACAGGCAGCATTAGCAGTTTCAGCAGAAGATGTAGAAGATGAAGCAGAAAATGCTAAAGAGAACAATGATGTAATTGAAGTTTCAGAAGAAACAATTGAAATTACTGAAGAATAAAACATTTGATGGAAATTTATAATAAAGTTTCCATAAAATAATAACAGACAGTTCGTAACCATCCTGTCTATAAACAAAACTAAGGAAGAATCTGCTAGATATAGCAGTTTAAAAAGAGTGCCCTTAGTAGGCACTCTTTTTATTTTATAGGAGAAAAACAATGGTAGAAGGATTTAATCCAATAAGATATTCTGTCATAGAAGACAAGAACCCTAGAGAGATAGTAATGTTAGTTGGAGATGGATGTAAATGGAGAAAATGCAGATTTTGTGATTATCATTTAGATTCAAGCAAAGACATAGAAGCCAATTTTCAGTTGAATAAGCAGGTTTTAAGTAATGTAACAGGAAAATTTGGGGAACTTGAAGTTATAAACTCAGGAAGTTTTGTTGATTTAGACAAAAAAACTATAGAATTGATTAAGCAAATATGTTTGAAAAAAGGTATAAAAGAAATCCATTTTGAATGTCATTATATGCATAAAGATGATGTTCAAAATTTTAAAAATTCTTTTTTGAATATTGGAATTAAACCGATTATAAAGTTAGGTTTAGAAACTTTTGACTATGATTTAAGAGAGAAAGTTTTAGTTAAGGGAATTGAAGAAAAGAATCCTGAAGTAATTGCAAATTATTTTGATGAAATTAATTTGTTACAGGGAATTTCAGGACAAACAAAGGAATCAATGATTAGTGATATTGAGACAGGTTTAAAATATTTTAGCAGAATATGTGTAAATATTATGGTTGAAAATCAGATGCCGATTAAACCGGATAAAAAGGTTATTGAACAGTTTATGGAATATGTTTATCCTTTGTACAAAGATAATGATAGGGTAGATATATTATTAAATAATACAGATTTTGGTGTAGGATGATTAAAGGAGAAAATAAAAATGTCTAATGAAATATTACTGATTTTATCAATATTTATAATTTACGGAAGCGTAATAGTAATGTATAAATTATTTGGAAAGCAGGGATTATTCTGCTTTACAAGTATAGCAACAATTGCAGCTAACATAGAAGTTTTAATAATGGTCAAAGCATTTGGAATGGTTATGACATTGGGAAACGTTTTATTTGCGTCAACATTCCTTATAACAGACATTGTAAGTGAAGTATATGGAAAGAAAGATGCAAAAAGAGCAGTACATATTGGAATTACAACATCAATTGTATTTATAATACTTTCACAGTGGTGGCTTTTATACACACCGGACAGCACAGATTTTGCAATGCCTGCAATGCAGACAATTTTTTCAAATACACCAAGACTTATGATTACAAGTATGGTTGTATATGCTATAGTTCAGGAATTTGATGTTTGGGCATACCATAAATGGTGGGATTTTACTAACAAATTAGTAGGAGACAGGGAAAGATTTCTTTGGCTTAGAAACAATGGTTCAACATTAATTTCACAGTTTTTGAATAATATTTTGTATACATTTGGTGCATTCTGGGGCATTCATGATTTTAAGACACTTATAAGTATTGCAATTTCAAGTTATGTAATATTTATAGTAACAAGCCTTGCAGATACACCATTTGTGTACTTGGCAAGAAGAATATCAAAGAAGATAAAAGAATAAGAAAAAGGGGCACACGATTGATTTGGTGTTGCCCCTTACTTATTTTATGCGTTGTATAGCTAGATAACTCCGCATAATAAGTAAGGGGCAACACCAAACAAAAGTATGTACACAACATGTTTTATGTATTAAATAAGTAATTAAAGAAAAAAATCACCAGATGCACAAATGTATCGAGTGATTTTTTAAAATAATTTTATTTATTAAATACAGATATTAAACCGTTTACAATTATGAACAGTGTTACAAGTGGAAGTATCCATTTGCAGTAGAAACGGATTTTTCCAGGAACTTTCAGGCCGTTTCCAGTGTTGACTTCTTTTAGGTAGTTGTCCCAGCCCCACCCGTATTTGCTTGTGCAGAAGAGTGTGTAAATTAGGGAACCAATTGGAAGTATTAGGTTACTTACAAGGAAGTCTTCTAAGTCCATTACATTAGTGCCTTTTCCTAAAGGATGGAAGCCGGATAGGATGTTGAAGCCAAGAACGCAAGGGATTGAGCCTATTATTATTAAAATTGTATTAATGAGGGCCGTCTTTTTTCGTCCCCAGCCCCATAAGTCCATACAAGATGACATTATGTTTTCAAAGACGGCTATTACTGTTGAGAAAGCTGCAAAAGCCATAAAGATGAAGAAGCAGCTTCCAATTATTCTGCCACCGGGCATTTTTATAAATATGTTTGGCAATGTTACAAAAATAAGACTTGGTCCCTGATCAGGATTTACTCCGAAAGCAAAACATGATGGGAATATTATAAGTCCTGAAACTATTGCAACAAAAGTGTCTAAGGCTACTATGTTGATTGATTCACCAAGTAGTGAATGGTCTTTACTTAAGTAGCTTCCGAAAATTGTCATGGAACCCATACCAATACTAAGTGTGAAAAATGCCTGATTCATTGCAGCAACAAGAACATTAATAAGTCCAATATTTTTTATTTGCTGAAAATCAGGTACTAAGTAGAAATACAAGCCCTTAGAAGCACCTTTTAAGAAAATGCTGTTCATTGCAAGTACAGCCATAATGACTAAAAGGGCAATCATCATACCTTTTGAAATTTTCTCAACACCATTCTGTAAGCCTAATGAGCAAACAAGAAATCCAATTATAATTACAACAACTGTCCAGAAAATCATTTCCGAAGGTACAGAATTCATATAAGTGAAATGATCCTTAACCTGAGAGGTTGTAGCACCAATAAAATCACCTTTGGCAGTGTCAAAGAAATATTTAAGCATCCATCCTGCAACTGTAGTATAAAACATCATTAATATATAATTGCCGGCCATTCCTATGTAACCATGTAAATGCCAAAACTGACCTTTCTTTTCTAAAGTTGTAAACGCTCTTGCAATACTTTGCTGACTAGCTCTACCAACAGAAAATTCCATTGTCAAAATAGGAAGACCTAGTATAACAAGAAATAAAACATAAAATAATACAAAACATCCGCCACCGTTATTTCCAACTACATAAGGAAAACGCCACACATTACCAATACCAATGGCGCAACCGGCAGAAATAAGTATAAATCCTAAACGGGATTTGAATTTTTCTCTTTCCATATAAATATAAAAACCTCAATTCTAAAATAGTCACTGAATCATATTAAATAATAAAAAACAATTTGTCAATTTAACGTATTAGAGCGATGAAATATGCAATAAATCGAATATGCTTGTAAATAATGATTAAATGTTGCAATTAATACTACATTTTATTATAATAAAAATATTGCTACTTTAGTACGCTAAAGACTGCATGGCTTATAAATACTCCTTTGGGAGTGAGAAAATATTAACAAAGAAGGATGGAAAAATGAAAGATACTCTTGAAATCAGATGGCACGGTAGAGGTGGACAGGGCGCTAAAACAGCAGCATTATTGTTAGCTGAAGTAGCGTTTAAGACTGGCAAGAATGCTCAGGGATTTCCTGAATATGGTCCGGAAAGAATGGGTGCCCCTATTACTGCATATGACAGAATCAGTGATCAGCCTATTAGAGTTCATTCTAATATTTATGATCCTCAGTATGTTGTGGTTGTTGATGAAACATTGATAGAGATAGTTGATGTAACAAAAGGCTTAAGAGAAGATGGAGCAATCCTTATTAATACAGCCAGACCAAAAGAAGAAATTATTCCACATTTAAAGGGATATAAAGGTAAAGTTTATACAGTAGATGCAAGAAAGATTGCAATGGAAACATTAGGAAAGAATTTCCCTAATACACCAATGCTTGCAGCCATTGTTAAAGTTACCGGAGTTATTGACGATGAAACTTTCCTTAATGAAATGGAAGGTTCTTTTAAGCACAAGTTTGCTAAGAAACCTGAAGTTATTAAAGGTAATATGGATGCGTTAAGAATAGCGTTAAGGGAGGTTAAGTAAATGGCAAAGACAGATATATCGAGATTAGGTCAGGATGTGGCATGGCAGGATGTTACATGTGGTAATACAATTGTAGGTTGTGGTACAACAAAACAGTTTATAACAGGAGACTGGACTAATGTTGCCCCTGTTATTGACGAAGAAAAGTGTAAACAGTGTCTTTTATGTGTGCCTGTTTGCCCGGACAGTGCAATTCCTGTAAAAGAATATAAAAGACAGACTATAGATTACGATCATTGTAAGGGATGTGGTATTTGCGTTAAGGCATGCCCATTTGGAGCAATTAAGATGGAGGTGAAAAAATAATGCCAAAGAGAGTTTTATTATCAGGAAATGAAGCTGTAGCTACAGCTTTAAGACAGATTAATCCGGATGTTTTCCCGGCATTTCCAATTACACCTTCAACAGAAATACCTCAGTATTTTTCTAATTATGTTTCAAACGGATTAGTAGATACTGAATTTATTACAGTAGAAAGTGAACATAGTTCTATGAGTGCGGCTATAGGAGCTTCAGCAGCAGGTGCAAGAGCCCTTACAGCAACATCATCTGCAGGTCTTGCATTTATGTGGGAAGTTTTAGGAGTTGCTGCTTCAAGTAGATTGCCTATTGCATTGACAGCAGTTTGTAGAGCACTTACAGGACCACTTAACATTAATTGTGACCATTCAGACACAATGGGAGCAAAAGACAGTGGTTGGATTCAAATTTATGCTGAAAATAATCAGGAAGCTTACGACAATATGGTTATGGCATATAATATTGCTGAAAACAAAGATGTTAGACTTCCTATTATGATTTGTCAGGATGGTTTTATTACAAGCCATGCTGTAAACGATATGGAAATTTTAGATGATATGACAGTTAAGGATTTTGTAGGCGAATATGAACCTGAAGATTATCTTCTTAATCCAAATGAAACATTTGCTGTTGGCCCTTATGCTGTATCAGATTATTATATGGAATCAAGAAAAGCTCAGGCTCATGCCATGGAAAATGCAAAGCAGGTTATTCTTGATGTGGCAAAGGATTTTGAAAAAATCTCAGGCCGTAAGTATGGTCTTATTGAAGAATATAAGATGGAAGATGCAGAATATGCAGTAGTTATAATCGGTTCTGCAGCAGGAACAACTAAGGATGCTATTGATCATATGAGAGAAAATGGTGAAAAAGTAGGTCTTGTAAAGATTAGATCATTTAGACCATTCCCAGGCAAAGAGATTGCAAAAGCATTAAAGAATTGTAAGGCAGTTGCAGTAATGGATCGTTCAGAGAGCTTTTCAACTAACGGAGGACCTGTTGGTGCTGAAACAATGCAGGCTATGTATATTGAAAAATGTCAGGCACTTGCTATCAACATTATGTATGGTATTGGTGGTAGAGATGTAAGAGTTGAAGATATGATTAATGTATATGAAACATTAAAAGAAATCGCAAGAACAGGTGAGACAGGTGATGTTTACCGTTATATGGGATTAAGAGACAAGGAGGCAAAATAATGGGCTATAATTTTAAAGAAGTAATGAATAAACCTGAAAGATTTGCTCCAGGTCATAGAATGTGTGCAGGTTGTGGAGCAACAATTTGTGCAAGAAACGTGCTTCGTGGACTTCACGAAGGAGACAAGGCTGTTATTGGTTGTGCAACAGGATGTCTTAATGTTTCATCTTTCCAGTATCCATACGTTGCATGGGAAGACAGTTATATTCATAGTGCATTTGAAAATGCCAGCTCAACAATGGCAGGTGTTGAAGGGGCTTACAAGGCTATGAAGCGTAAAGGCAAGATTAAAGAAGATTATAAGTTTATTGTATTTGGCGGTGATGGTGGTACATATGATATTGGTATTCAGTCATTGTCAGGTGCAATGGAACGTGGAACAAATTATACATATGTGTGTTATGACAATGGTGCTTATATGAATACAGGAACACAGCGTTCTTCAGCTACACCTATGTATGCTGATACAACAACAACTCCTGTAGGTACACAGTGCAATGGTAAGGAACAGTACAGAAAAGATCTTGCAGCAATTCTTGCAGCACATGATATTCCTTATGTTGCTCAGACTACATATTTCAATGGAATGAAGGATTTGCATACGAAGGCTGAGAAGGCTATTTATACAGAAGGACCTGCATTTCTTAATGTTATGGCTCCATGTCCAACAGGTTGGAAATATAAAACAGATGAAATTATGGATATTTGCAAATTAGCAGTAGAAACTAATTATTGGCCATTGTTTGAAGTAATTGATGGAAAGTGGATTTTAAACTATGAACCTAAGAACAGACTTCCAATCGAAGATTTCTTGAGAACACAGGGTAGATTTAAGCACTTATTTAAACCAGGTAATGAACATCTTATTGAAAAATTCCAGAAGGAAGTTGATAGAAGATGGGAAGATTTGTTATTTAAGTGTAGCAGATAATATTAATCACAAAAAACGTGACTGGAATGGTGAATTATGAAGAGTTTTAAGTTTAACAGAAAAAAAGAAGATTTGCTTCCTGTAATGAAGGCTAAAGCTGAAAAAGCAAACATTAAAATGACAAAAGAGAAGGACAAGATTTCTCTAATGTTAGAAACCGGAAAGTTTCAAAACGGTGAAGATGCAGTGCCTGTAATCTTTAAAGGGAAAATAACAAACACAGAAACAGGTTGTACATTTGATGGAAAATATACATACGGTTTTTATTTGTATACATTGGTTATAGTTGCAGCAATTCTTATAGTTGCAAGATTTTCCTGGTCGGCATATCAACATCAGATGGATAATATGATACTTTGTGGTATAGTAACAGTATTATTGATTGGATTGATTGTTGTTGTAACAAAAAAATCAAAAGGTGGAAAGAACGTTATAGAGAATCTTCTAAATAATTTGGATTTAAAATAATAAAAACTTGACATAGTCATTGATGTAATTTAATATTAACATAATACCAACGGAGGTAACAGAAATGTTGCCTCCGTTTTTGCGTTGCAAGGCAGGATTGTAGGAGTGCGAAGCAGGTTAAAATCCGTAGAGTTAAGATTTGGGCTTTTGAAACTTAAATCATTATATGCAGAAAAAATGTTGCAGACGCGAATATAATAAAAAGGAAGAGAGGTAGGTTTATGAGTTTGGCAGAAATTGTATCAAAGATGGATGATTTTGTTTGGGGACCTGTAATGTTGATCCTTTTGGTGGGAACAGGTATTTTTCTCACTATAAGATTAAAGTTCAGACCTTGGAGAAACTTGGGATATGCACTAAAAAGTACATTAAGTAAAGAAGCAAGAACCAAAAGTCGTGGAGAGGGAGATGTGTCACCGTTCTCAGCTTTGACAACAGCTTTGGCAGCTACAATTGGTACCGGAAATATTGTAGGTGTTGCCACAGCCATGGTAGCAGGTGGACCAGGAGCTTTGGTTTGGATGTGGATTTCAGCCTGTTTTGGCTTAACTTCTAAGTTTAGTGAATGTATGTTGGCTATCAAGTACAGAGAAGTTAATGAAAAAGGTGAAATGTCAGGTGGCCCAATGTACACAATGAAAAAAGGTTTCAAAAACAAGAAAGTTGGAGCAGTACTTGGTATGCTTTTTGCAATTTTTGCAGTTATAGCTTCTTTTGGAATAGGAAATATGACACAGGCAAATTCAATTTCAGAAGCTTTAAATAATACGTTTGGTGCACCGTCAGCAATTGTTGGAGTTGTGCTTACTGTTTTATCCTTGATTATTATTGTTGGTGGTATTAAGAGTATTTCAAAAGTTTCATCAATAGTAGTACCTGTAATGGCAATTTTTTATGTGATAGCAGGATTGATTGTTATTTTGATTAATATTAAAAATGTTCCATCAGGACTTGCAATGATTTTTAAAATGGCATTTAACTTTAATGCAGTAGGTGGCGGACTTTGTGGTGCAATAACAGCATCACTTATGAATGCTATGCGTTATGGTGTTGCAAGAGGTGTTTTTTCTAATGAAGCAGGAATGGGTTCAGCAGCAATTACAGCTGCAGCAGCTACTACAGATGATCCTGTAAGACAAGGGTATATTAATATGACAGGTACATTTTGGGATACAATTGTTGTTTGTACAATTACAGGACTTTGTATTGCATCATCAGGTGTTCTGGGAATAACAAGTGATAGCGTAACGGGAACATATAACAGAATAGGAGACAACGTGGCAATTGTAGCTCAGACAGTTTCAGATGGAAAGGTGGCAGATGAAGATTACCTGATTAAAAAAATAGATTGTAATTCATTAACACTGATAAGTAATAACTTAAAAAACGAAACAACAGAACTACAGTTAAGTTATAGAGGAGAAAACACAAACAATAATATAGAAGGAACTTGGTGCGATTCTGCAGGAAATGAATATGTTTTCGACAAAAACGGAAAATATACATACAAAGAATTAGTTCAGGGTTCTGCATTAACAATAGAAGCTTTTTCATCGGCATTTAAGAAAATAAACAAGAACTTTGGTGGCTTTGGTGCATGGCTTGTTACAATAGGAATTACTTTATTTGCCTTTTCAACCATACTTGGCTGGGAATATCACGGTGAGAAAGCCTTCGAATACATATTTAAAACACACAAATACAATATGGTATACAGAGTCGTGTTTTCGCTGGTTGTTTATGTAGGAGC
>UMCP01010772.1_pt1 | contig 12335 bp, 8 predicted proteins | sample 1964261 | NCBI WGS metagenome assembly UMCP01 (sample SAMEA4835971, study PRJEB28245) | human gut metagenome | biome: gut microbiome; material: fecal sample | place: Denmark | collected 2008
GGCAAGACCGTACAGCTGCAGGTGCATTCGCATCAGTGGGCGTATAGCGCCAGTCAGGATGGTACTACTATCACGGCAACGTGTACGGCGGAGCATTGCGATTTGGAGAACGGCAATGGCGGCAGCGTGCAGATTGTACCGCCGAGCGGTTCGTTGATTTATGATGGCAACGAACATACGGCGACGGTGAATAAAAGTCAGGATTGGCAGGGCGATACGGTAGCAGAAGCAGACATCAAATATACGAAGGATGGAGACAATACCGTTACCGGAAATCCGAAGGATGCGGGGACGTATACCGCAAGCATTACGGTCGGCGGCGTGACCGCCAGCGTGACCTATACCATCCGGCAGGCTGTCCCGCAGGCAGGGGACTTCGCCTTCTCCCCTCCCGATACGCTGACCTATGACGGCAGCGCCAGAACGGCGGCAGTGGCGGCCAGGGCCGGTATTGCGGGCATGGGCGCCGTCACGGTGAAATATTTCAAAAACGGTGCGGAGACTGAACCGAAGGACGCAGGTGACTACACGGTCAAAGTTTCCGTTGCGGAGGGTGCAAACTACAATGCCACGACTGACGACCTGACGACAGACGACTGGAAGTTTACCATTGGTAAGGCAACGCAGACCATCACCGTTCCCACAGATAAGACCATCGTCAAGGACGGTATTGCCGAGGATATTTCCGATTGGGCAACCGTCGCGGGCGTGACCGGTGGTAGCGCTCCCGGTACGCTCTCCTATACGCCGGACGGCTCTTATACCGGCGTTGCGCTGGAGGGCAACCAGTTAACTGTGGACAGCAGTGTTGCTACGGGTACGACCATCACCATCAAGGTCACCGCCGAAGAAACAGGCAACTACAACAAGGAGGAGCAGACCTTCACCGTGAAGGTCGCGGACAAGAACACTGCCACTGTGACCATCACTGGCCTACCTGACACCGTAACCTATGGTCAGGAGTTCACCTTGACGGCATCGCAGACCGGTGACACGACCAGCGCGAACAAAAAGTGGACTTGGGATTACGACCGAGAATGCTTCAAGCTGGTAGGACCCAATGCAAATACCGAAACAATCACGCTTCAGGCTATCAAGGCCGGTACGCCCAGCAAGGGCATCACCGTGACCTACGAGAGCGGCACCCACAAGGGCAGCAAAACCGTGACCCCCGGCGTGGCTCAAAAAGAAGTGACCATTTCCGGCATCACCGCCAATAACAAAGAATATGACGGCAACACCAGCGCCACGGTCAACGCCTCCGGCGCGACCATTACCGGCAAGGTGGACGGCGATGATCTGACGGTCAGTGTTGCCGCTGGCTCCACCTTCGACAGCGCCGATGCGGGCAGCAGAACGGTCACACTCGGTACCCTGACGCTGGGCGGTACCAGTGACGGCAACTACACGCTGGCCACCGCTGGTAATCAGACCGAGGCAGCAGCGAACATCACGGCGCGCGACCTGACGGTTAAGCCCGACAGCGGTCAGCGCAAGACCTTCGGCGACGCGGATCCCGCGCTGACCTACGCCTACTCCGGCGAAGTATCCGGCGAAACCCCGGTCTTCGATGGTGCGTTGAGCAGAGAGACCGGCGAGGATGTTGGCACCTACAACATCACAAAGGGTAGCTTGGAACTCAAGGACAGCGGTACCTTTAAGGCCGCCAACTACAATCTGGTGCTGGACACGGCAGTGGTTACCTTTGAGATCACCAAGGGAACCTACGGCGGCTCCGCTCCCACCACGACGGTGAATATTCTGAAGAACTATGCTGGTGTACAGACGGGTACGTTGACGGCAGCCGATTTCTTCACCACCGCTCCTGCCGAGGCGAAGATCACGGTACTGCCTTCTCCGGGTACCGTCACCATAATGAGCTCTGTGGACGTGGATGCCTCTGGCAATCTCACCTACCACAGCAAGCCGAACATCGCGGCTACAGCGGATGAGAACTGCGCTGTCACCATCAGCAGCAAGAACTATACGGACATCAACGCCACGCTGACCTTCAAGCTCGTGGACAAGAGCAACGCGGGCGTGACCATCAACGACGTTCCCACGACCAAGACCTATGGCGAAAGCTTTACGCTGACCGCCTCTGTGACCGATGCGGGCACCGGCAGCTGGACTTGGACTTCCAACGATCCCAGTGTACTGCAAGTGACTGGAACCGGCGCGTCTGCCACGGTCAAGGCGCTGAAGGCGGGTTCGGCAACGATCTCCGCAAAGTATGAGTCCGACACCACCATGGGCGAGCAGACCACAGCTTCTATTACTGTAGGCAAGCGCGTCATCACAGTAACTGCCGACAACAAGAGCATGACCGTGAACGGAACACTCCCCACCTTCACCGTGACCTACGGCAATCTGCCTTCCGGCGTTCAGGCGGCGGACATCTTTGGAACCCTGGCCAGTGCCTCCACCACCACCGATGGTAAGACTACCGGCAGCTTCGACATTACGGTCACCACACCTGTTCTCAAGGCTGAAGCGGGGGCTAATTATGAAGTCGGTGCAGTTACCAAGGGTACCCTGACTGTCAATCCTCGTTCCTCCTCCGGCGGCGGTGGCGGCAGCTCTGTCTCCACCTACAGCGTGACGGTCGGCAAGACTGAGAACGGCTCTATTTCCGTCAGTCCCAAGTCCGCCTCCAAGGGCGACACGGTGACCATCACGGTCACGCCTGACAAGGGTTATGTTCTGGAAACTCTGACGGTTTTGGACAAGAACGGCAAGGAGCTCAAGCTCACCGAGAAAAATGGCAAGTACACCTTCACCATGCCTGCGGGCAAGGTCGAGGTCAAGGTCACCTTCATGGACGACAACACCATGCTGAACTACTTCGTAGACGTCAAGGCCGGCGATTACTTCTACGACGCGGTGAAGTGGGCGGCGGAGAAGGGAATCACCTCTGGCACGGACGCCACACACTTCGGCCCCAACGCCGCCTGCACCCGCGCCCAGATCGTGACCTTCCTGTGGCGTACAGCCGGTTCTCCCGAGCCGAAGAGCACCGGCAGCTTCGCGGATGTCCCCACTGACAGCTACTACGCCAAGGCGGTGGCCTGGGCCGTGGAGAACGGCATTACCGGCGGCACCGGCGACGGCAAGTTCAGCCCGAACGCTACTTGCACCCGTGAGCAGGCTGTAGCCTTCCTCTACCGCGCCTCCGGCAGCCCCGCCGTCAGCGGAGGCAGCGCGTTCAACGATGTGGCGGCAAATGCCTACTACGCTGATGCAGTCGCATGGGCGGAGAAGAACGAGATCACCGGCGGCATCGGCGGCGGTCTGTTCGGTTCCGGCAACGACTGCACAAGAGCGCAGATCGTGACTTTCCTGTATCGAACCTGTCAAGGAAAGTAAAAAACAGGGCGGCAACGGGCCGTCATCAAAGAATTTATAACAGAGCCCGCAAGGCGGCTCCTTCACGGAGTCTTCTTGCGGGCTACTTATATGCAAAGTAACCGTCAAAGCTAACGGCGTATAGACTCCTATGGGATAATAGTGGTGGGACGTTGCGCAACGTTCCACCACTATTAACGTCAGGGGGGATACGCCATGACATCCATAGAGTTGAAGCACCAGGCACGGCTGCAGGAATGGGCGGGAGCCATTCGGGATTGCAGAAGCAGCGGATTGTCAGTCAGGCAGTGGTGCAGAGAGAGAGGAACCACACCAACTACATACTATCGCTGGGAACGTGAGCTATTGTCTGTTGCCAGTACAGCGAAGGCACTGTCTGAAACGCCTGCGGTTGCATTTGCAGAATTACCAGTACCGAAACAGGTGTGCTGCAACACAACGGAACGTTCCGCTACGCTGCGCATCGGCAATGCCAGTCTGGACATATATCCCAGCTGTGACACAGAACAGATGAAAAAACTGGTGGAGCTTCTGCGCCTATGCTGAACGATTTCGCCGGAGCGGACAAGGTCTACATCGCCTGCGGCTACACGGATCTGCGCAAGGGCATAGATGGTCTGGCGCGGCTGGTCCAGCAGCAGTTTGCGTTAGACCCCTTCACCAACACATTATTTCTGTTCTGCGGACGGCGGAGAGACCGCATCAAGGGGCTGTACTGGGAAAAGGACGGCTTCATCCTGCTGTATAAACGCCTGGAACAAGGGGCATATCAGTGGCCGCGCTCGGAATCCGAGGTAAAGACGCTAACGCCGCAGCAGTACCGCTGGCTCATGGAGGGACTGCAAATTGAGCAGCCAAAGGCCCACCGGCCGGTGACAGGATTGACTGCGGTCTGAACGGGAAAATTGCCTGAAACCCATTGAAAACACTGGCTTTTCTCGCTGTTTTGTAGTATAATTTTCTCATGGAAAACAGAGAAAATCAGACAAACAACACGGACGAAATGGTGACCATTTCCCGTGCGGAATATGAACAGCTCCGACAGGAAAAAGCGCAGATGGAATCAACGCGAGTGAGGCTTGAAGCAGAGCGCATCAAGCTTGAGGCGGAACATGCAAGACTGGAAGCAAAGCTTGCCACCCTTGAACAGGAGCAGGCCCAAGTCATAACCAGCCTTACATTGCAGAACGAGTGGCTGCTGGAGCAGCTGAAGCTGTCCAAGAAGAAGCTGTTTGGCCGCTCCTCAGAGCAGGCGGAGCAGCTGGTCATGGACCAGCTGAGCCTGACTATGAACGAGGCGGAGGCCTACATCTTCGGCATGAATTCTGCCGGGAAAGCTCCCGTCACCGTGAAGGCCTATGAACGGAAACGGCAGTCTGGCAATGTACTGGATGTTGTTCCTGAAGGGACGCCTGCCGAGGTGGTGGAGCACCGTCTGCCGGAGAACGAACGGATCTGCTCTGCCTGCGGCAGCGAGATGGTAGAGATCGGCAAGGAAGTCCGCCGCAGCTTAATGATGAAGCCGGCAGAGTTCTGGGTGCGTGAGGACGTGTACTACACTTACGCCTGCAAGAACTGTGAGCAAGAGACCGGTGAAGCCAACATTGTGAAGGCGGCGAAGGAACCTGCGCTGTTGCCCGGCAGTTTTGCCTCCGCGGAGGCAGTGGCTCACATCATGACACAGAAATTTGTCATGTACTCCCCACTGTACCGGTTGCAGCAGGAATTTGAGCGCCAAGGCCTGAAGCTGTCCCGGCAGACCATGGCCAACTGGCTGCTGAACACTTCGGAGAAGTGGCTGCGGCCAGTCTACGATACGCTGTGCGAGCAGCTTCGTAAGGAGTCGGTGCTGCACGCCGACGAAACGACCTTGCAGGTGCTGAAGGAACCGGGGCGTTCCTCCGCCAGCAAGTCCTATATGTGGCTGTACCGGACCAGCGGCTGTGCGGAGCAGGCCATTGTCCTGTATGAGTACCAGTCCACACGGAAAGCGGAGCATGCAGAGAACTTTCTGAAGGGCTTTTCCGGCTGGCTGCACACGGATGGATACCAGGGCTACCACAAGCTGCCGGAGAATATCCGTGTGGTTGGGTGCTGGGCACACGCACGGCGAAAATTTGATGAGGCGCTGCAAACGCTGCCAAAGGAAAAGCAGAAGGACTCTCCGGCAGCGATTGGCGAATGCTATTGCTCCCGGCTATTCAAGCTGGAGGAAGCTTTTGCGGAACTGACGCCGGAAGAACGGTATGAGAAGCGGCTGGAACAGGAAAAACCTGTTTTAGACGCATTATTGTCATGGGCAAATGAGATGCAGGTGAAAACAGCGCCGAAATCCGCGATGGGCAGGGCCATTCACTACCTGCTGGAGCAGTGGCCGTACCTGACAAGGTATCTGGAGGATGGCCGTCTGGAACTGAGCAACAACCGTGCCGAGCGCAGTATTAAGCCCTTTGTGATGGGCCGCAAAAACTGGCTCTTCGCCAATACCCCTGGTGGTGCTCAGGCCAGCAGTGTGATCTACAGTCTGATTGAAACGGCGAAGGAGAACGGTTTAGATCCGTACCGCTATCTGCTCTGGCTCCTGCAAAATGCGCCGGGTCTAAGCGAAACAGATGAGGCATGGGCCGAAAAGCTGCTTCCCGCGAGAGCCCGGAAGAATGCTATATGCCGCAAAAATAGATGACCGCCATCTCAGTGAGCGAACGGCTCCTTGAGATGGCGGCCTTTTATACGCCGTTAGCTTTGACGGTTACTATGCAAACCGGTCATAAAGTTGCAAATACCGACATTTACGGACGTTAAACGGCTTTATTTGTAGACCATTGTAGAACGATCACATGACACAAAACTGCACATATCGTGTATGATTGAGTTACGGAGGATACGGATGTTTACAAAGATTTTCGAACTTGCCGTCGCACACCCGGCACTCTCCCACTATCCCGCTTTTGCGGCTGAAACAGAATATCAGGGTATTCCTAACGGCTGGATGAAAAACTGTTAAATCCAGCACATAGCATAGGTCTTACGCAAAAAAGACCTGCCACTGGCCGAGAGGCCCGCCTATGCTGCCCTTTCTCTGTTTTGATCTTCAAATATCACATAGGAGGGATAACAATGCCTTTGGTTTATTATGTGCCTGAATATGAGAGGGACGCGGAACAGATCCCGCTGGACGCCGAGCGTTTGCTGCGCCTGCTTGGCGTTACTGGGAAGCTGTCCGGTTTCCGCTATGCAGTCTATATGGTTGAACAGGTTCGAGATCAGCCGGACAATGTGTTGCTTATTACGAAGCGCCTTTACAAGCAGACGGCGGATCATTTCAACACCACGCCGAGTTGTGTGGAGCGCAATCTCCGCACGCTGATCCAGAGCTGCTGGAACCAGCTCGACCATGACTTTCTGAATGTGATCGCTGGTACGCAGCTGCGCCAGCCGCCGACCAATTCTCAGTTCATCGACATGATGGCCGCTTACCTGCGAAACTGATCTTCGCGGAGAAAGGCGGCGCTCTGCCGCCTTTCTCTTTTTATCCCTGCGGAAATATGGCTCAATTTGAGACAGATTTCGACACGGTTGCCATTTGGCACAGGCACATTAAAAGGTGTGTCTGTGCGAGCTGGCGACAGCCTGTGTTCACTGTCCATAAGCAGTAAACTGTTTGCACCTTGAGAAGTGAATGACCGTCCAAATCGGATATGTTTTTCGGTGAAGCAGTGCATTTGCGTGCCAAGAAAATCAAAACGCCGCTGAAAGTTGTGCAGGGGTAGGAACGGATTTGGGGAGAACGGCCTCCTTATCAAGACCATATCTGCATGAGGGTATGGTCTTGCAATTTTTACAATACGGAGGAATGGATCGTGAATCAGAAGCAGTGTTCAGAATGCGTATCGACGCACGAAACGGCGCAAACGCAGACGATCTTTGTAGATGGCTGCAAGGTTACAGTCCGGTATTCCGGCCATAAAAACCCCGATGCCATCCGCGGAATCAAGGAAATCCTTCTCACAAATATTGCGAAAAAAGCGTAAAATTTTGCACTATTTGATGAAATATGAGATAATAATGGTGTAGAGATGCACCTTGAAAATTGAAACAAGGCCATATACACCGTTCCAAAGATTGTTAAGAACAACAGGAGTGATGTATATGTTAGAAAACTTGATGGCTGATTTGCGGCGTGTTTATTGCCTGTACCGTGTTTCGACGCTGGGACAGGTTGAGAAAGATGATATTCCCATGCAGAAACAGTATTGCCGCGAGTTCGTCGGGCAGCATCCCGGCTGGGAAATCGTCAAGGAATTTTCGGAAAAAGGTGTTTCCGGGTTTAAGGTCTCAGCGAAAGACCGGGATGCCATTCAGGAAATTCAGCGTGACGCCTTGCAGAACAAATTCGATATTCTGCTGGTATTCATGTTTGACCGACTGGGACGCAGAGAGGACGAAACGCCTTTTGTTGTGGAGTGGTTTGTCAAAAACGGTATTGAGGTGTGGAGCGCCAAGGAAGGGCAGCAGCGGTTTGATACTCATGTGGACAAGCTGCTGAATTATATCCGTTACTGGCAGGCGTCCGGCGAAAGCATCAAAACCTCTGTCCGCACCAAGACCCGAATGGAGCAGCTGACGCAGGAAGGTCATTTTACCGGCGGCTGTGTTCCATTTGGTTATCGTCTGGAGCATAAAGGACGCACTAATAAGCGAAATCAGGATGTGGGCGACCTTGTGATCGAGCCGGACGAAGCGGAGATCGTGAAACTGATTTTTCAGAAATATCTCTGCGAAGGGTATGGAGCGCAGCGCCTTTGCCGGTATCTTGCCGAACAGGGGATTACAAACCGAAAAGGGCGCAACATACCAACTACTTCGATCAACCGCATTATCAAAAATCCCATTTACACCGGGGTCATCCGAAATGGAGACAGCCAATCAGAAATGCTGCCAGAACTTCAAATTATCGATGCAGAAACTTATGAACGGGCACAGCAAATGATGGAGAAGCGTGTGACCCATCACGACGATGTGCCGCTTAACACCAAGGGACGGTCTTTGCTGGTAGGCAATGTCTACTGCGGACACTGCGGAGGCCGCCTGACGCTGACCACCAGCGGACGAAAGCGTGTCCGAAAAGACGGGACTATCGTGCGGGAAACGAGAGCAAGGTATCAATGCCATTACAATGTCAGGCATCCCGGCGAATGCGACGGCCAATCTGGATATGGCGTAGAAAAGCTGGATAAATTGGTAGACCAAATCATTCGTATCCAGCTTGGGCGCATTCAGAACTCACCATCTCAAGAACTGATCGAAAAGCAGCAGGCCAAGGAGGTTGAACTCGTCAAGTCCAGACTAAATCTCTTAAATGAGCAGTATCGGCAGAAGCAGCGGGAGTATCAAGACCTGCGCGCTGAGACGATCAAGGTCATCCAAGGCACCAGCCGCTTGAATGCAGACCTGCTGAACAGCCTTGTCAGCGAGACTACGGAACAAATCAAACAGCTGGGAGTACAAATTCAGACCACCACAGCCGAGTTGGAAGAAACCGTACAGACGGCCAGCCAAGTGTTGCGGGAATATGACCAGCTGATAAGCTGGGCCGAGATGTATGACCACTGCACCTTTGAGGCAAAGAAAATGATCGTGGCCAAGTTTGTCAAGGCCATCCGTGTGCGGCGCGATTATGAGATCGACATAGAGTTTAATGTGTCGTTTGAGGAATTTCAAGCATTGTATCTGGAGGGGGAGCCGGAAGAGGCAAAAAGACCCGGAACAAATACAATTCTGGCGATGGAAACAAAAAAATAAGGCAAGCATGACGCTTGCCTTATTGCTGGTGGACCCAAAGGGATTCGAACCCTCGACCTCTCGGATGCGAACCGAACGCTCTCCCAGCTGAGCTATGGGCCCGTGTATGAAGTTTTTGGTGATGTGAACTGTTTGCCCGCAACTGAGTTGGACTACCGGAAAAGAGGTGCTATAACCGAACCGCTTCTCCTCCCAACTGAGCTACAGGCCCAAATAGCAATGCTGGTCTCCCAGCGCGGATTATCATAACACACTTTTTTGAATTTGTGAAGCCCCTTTTTCATTTTTCTGTTGATATTTTTTCTGAAATATAGTAGAATACCATTTGTTCAACAACTCCTCCGCATACAGCTGCGGAACCGGTCTTGCGCAATGGGTACCTGCGAACCATGTCAGGCGGGGAACCGAGCAGCATTAAGCGGGACCATCCATGTGCCGCAAGGACGCCGGTTCCGCAGCTGTATACGGGGGAGTATTTCTATTGTAAGGGAGGGCTGCGGATGTATCAGGCGCTTTACCGCAAGTGGCGTCCCAAAACATTTGCCGACGTGGTTGGTCAGGAGCACATCACCGAGACCTTGCAGCGCCAGGTGGCGGAGGGGCGGCTGTCGCACGCCTATCTTTTCACCGGCACGCGCGGCACGGGCAAGACGACCTGCGCCAAAATACTTGCGCGCGCGGTCAACTGCGAGCATCCGGAAAACGGCAACCCCTGCAACCGCTGCCCGAGCTGCCTTGGCATCGAGAGCGGGCGGCTGCTCGACGTGGTCGAGCTGGACGCGGCGTCGAACAACGGCGTGGACAGCGTGCGCGCGCTGCGTGACGAGGCTATCTATTCGCCCGCGCAGGTAAAAAAACGCGTGTATATCGTCGACGAAGTCCACATGCTTTCGACGCCCGCGTTCAACGCACTGCTCAAGATCTTGGAGGAGCCGCCCGAGCATCTGATGTTCATTCTGGCGACAACGGAGCTGCACAAGGTGCCCGCGACGATTTTGTCGCGCTGCCAGCGCTTTTCATTCCGCCGCATCCAGCCGAAGGACATCGTGAGCAGGCTCAACTACATCGCGGGGCAGGAGAATATCGACTTAAAGGAGGACGGCGCGGCGCTGCTGGCCCGACTGTCGGACGGCGCGCTGCGAGACGCGCTGAGTCTTCTTGACCAGTGCGCGGCCGCGGGCGGCGCAATCGACGCGAACGCCGTGCTCGACGCGCTGGGTTTGGCCGGAAACGTGCAGACCGCACAGCTCATGTCGCTGATCCTGACGCGCGACGCGCGCGGGGCACTCGAGCTTCTCGGCAAGCTCTACGACGGCGGTAAGGATGTGGGCGCGGTGCTCGGCGAGCTCTCGACCCTCTCGCGCGAGCTGCTCATCAGCGCGACGGCGGGGGAGGGCGGCGAGAGCTTACTCAGCGGCGCTTATGACGCCGCAACGCTCCGAAACCTGCGCGCGCAGGGGACGAGCGCACGCTTCATCCAGCTCTGTACGATCTTGCAGGAGACGGCGGCGCAGCTCCAGTTCAGCGTAAACCGCCGCACGGACGCAGAGCTCTGCATTCTGAAGCTCTGCGACGAAACGCTCTCCGGCGACCTGGCGGCGCTCGGCGCGCGCATCGCGCGGCTCGAAGAGCAGATCGCCGCGGGCGTGCAGTTCGCAGCGAAGCATCCCGCATCTGCACCGGCGAGCGCACCTGCTCCCGCGACGGTACAGACGGTCACACCTACACCGGAAAAGGCCGCGGAAGCGCCCATAGAGAGCGCAAAGCCCGCCGAGGAAGCGCCGCTTCCGTGGGATGAGCCGCCGCTGCCCGACGACTATGACGCACCGCCGCCCTACGGCGAGCCGGTCGCGCCCGCACCGAAGGCCGCAGCGCCGAAGATAGCAACAGCACCCGCGCCCGCGCAGGAAGCGCCGACGAGTGGAGGCAGCGGGGATGATGAGATTTTCTACCAGCTCATGGAGAGCTATAAAAACCGCCTGACGCCCGATAAGCGCGCGTTCATCGGCATGGCGCAGGGGGATGTGAAGGATGACCTTCTCACCGTCTACTGCTCGACCGAGGTGCAGAAGTCCATGCTCGACCAAAAGGTCGTGACAGACGTTTTGAGCGAGGTCACGTCCCGCGCAGTTGGACGGGAGATCCGCGTCCGCTTCCTCGTGGGCGAGCGCCCGGGCGCGAAAAAGCGAGACAAGATGCAGGACCTCCTGCGCATGGGCAGTAAATTCGACAATTTTACAGTAAAATAAAAGGAGACAACAACGATGGCAAAGGGTTACAGCGCACGCCGCGGCTTTTCCAACGGCAGCGGCCAGATGCTCAAGCAACAGCAGATGCAGCAGCAGATCATGAAGATGCAGGAGGACATGCAGAAGGCGCAGCAGGAGGTCGAGGAGAAGACCTTCTCGGCGAGCGTCGGCGGCGGCGTCGTCAGCGCCGAGGTCAACGGCAAGAAGGAAGTCACGAACATCACCATCAAGCCCGAGGCGGTCGACCCCGAGGATGTGGAGATGCTTCAGGATCTCATCATTTCCGCCGTGAACGAGGCGCTCCGCCAGGCCGAAGAGGCGATGGACGGGAAGATGAACGCGCTGACGAGCGGACTCGGCCTCAGCGGGTTTGGGTTCTAATCGTTTCCCAAAGGGAAACGATTGAAAGTCCCCACACCGTGTGGGGACGCGGGTAAAAGGGGGATACTCTCTTTCACGAAAGAGAGTATCCCCCTTTTGATCCCCCGAGAGAAAGGTTTGCATTGCAAGCGAGCAGCTCGAAGAGTTGCACAGCCTGCGGAATCGGGTGCCTGCTATTTTTCGTATCTTAACGACTTGGTTTGCTTCTATCTTCGCTGTCACTTTGCCTGCGATTCGTTAGCCTTACGCAATTTCCGCCTACTTTGGACTTGTACAGACTTGCTATTGTCTGCCGAGGCGGCTTTGCTGCGCTCGCCGCGATATTGTGCCATCGATAGCAGGTGATTACACTGCACTTGCGCTCAGATTCGAGAGCGGCAGCGGATAGTAGGAGCAGAGGCAAATCGTATAGCAGCTCTAAACGCGGCAACGCCGCGCGCAGGCAGTCACCTTCCGGAGGCACAAAGGCTGTTCAAGCCCGAGACTGCCAATCTAATCCCTTTCTCTTGGGGGATCTAAAGGGGGCCATTCTCTTTT
>UMCP01085149.1_pt1 | contig 12127 bp, 10 predicted proteins | sample 1964261 | NCBI WGS metagenome assembly UMCP01 (sample SAMEA4835971, study PRJEB28245) | human gut metagenome | biome: gut microbiome; material: fecal sample | place: Denmark | collected 2008
TGATCTAGTAGCAACATTTTTCATAAACTGAGCGAAATATTAAGAAATAACCATATTAATATAGTAGATAACTTTGAATTCATGGTTACTCTACTCATACTTACATTCATATCTTCTTATGTGCTTCATAAGATATTCACATTCATAAACAAAAAAATTATAAATAGTTAAGAGGAGTGCTTATCACTCTTCTTTTTTCTATGATGAAGCCGGGTGATATATATGAATAAGATATTAGTAGTAGACGATGAACTAATATTAAATCTAGTAGGAATAAGCTTGAAGGAAGCATGTAAAGAACATGCAATAGAAATCATGAATAAAAAATTATGCTTAGAAGAATATACAAATATTAAATATAGTCAAAATACAAAATAAGATGTCACATAAATATAAGTAAATATGTGAAATAAACGTAAAAATGTTATCGCAAGGGGTTACTGATTATAAGGGTTAATGTTATAATGGGAACATGTGTTATAGATTTCTAATAAATATTGTTTTTTTTGTGAAATATTTCGCATTAATTAGAATGTGTTAGAGTTTTATATACATGAAGGAGAACACGCTTATGAAAAAATTATTTATGAAGTTTTGTGTTGTAGTTTTATCTTGTTTTATGGTGTTCAATACAGCTTATTTACCATCTTATGCAGAGGATGAAATGAGCTATTATTAACAGAACGACCTAGCAAACAGTTTTAGGTATACTGATGGTCAGATGAAGGATAGAGGCGATGCAAATTATGCTGCACGTGCTACCACTAATTCTGGGTGGCCTAATGACCCAAAGGCTATTTGTAAGGGAATTGATGTAAGCTATCATAATGGCACTATTGACTGGAAGAGAGTCAAACAGCAAGAAGTAGAATATGCTATTATCAGATGTGGTTATGGTACAAATGATAAGAATCAGGATGATAAGAAATGGGAAGAAAATGTAAAGGGATGTACAGACAACAATATTCCTTATGGTGTTTACCTATATTCTTATGCTGATACTGTAGAGAAAGCATCTAGTGAAGCAGATCATGCGATTCGTTTATTACAGGGTAAGAAGTTTAAGTATCCTGTTTATTATGATTTAGAAGAAGATAAGCTACGTGATAAGATCAGCAAGCAAACTATTGCGGATATTGCACAGACATTCTGTGATAAGCTATCTGCCAAGGGTTATACTGTTGGTATTTATGCGAATAAGGACTGGTTTACTAATTATTTGACTGATAGTCGTTTTAATAACTGGACTAAGTGGGTTGCACAATATAATACAGTTTGTAATTATAAGGGTAAATATGATATGTGGCAGTGCTCATCTACAGGAAGGGTGCCAGGTATTTCAGGTAATGTAGATTTAAACTATTCTTATAGTTCATTTGAAAATTCATATGGTGGTGGTAATACAAATAACGGTGGAACTACTAACAAGTACTCTGATGGATTAAATGAAATTGAAGGAGAATTATACTACTTCAAGAATAATCGTATTGATACATCTTATAGTGGACTCGCTCAGTATGGTAACGAATGGTATTATATTGAGAATGGTAAAGTGAACTGGAACTATACTGGTCTTGCTCAGCGTGGCAATGAATGGTTCTATATTGAAAAAGGTAAGTTAAACTGGAATCATTCAGGAATTGTGGAATACAATAATCAGTGGTTCTATGTTGAAAGAGGACGCTTAAACTGGAATTATACAGGTTTAGGTCAGTCAAATAATGACTGGTACTATATTGTACGTGGACGTGTCAATTGGGGCTATACAGGTCTTGTTCAGCGTGGCAATGAATGGTTCTATATTGAAAATGGTAAGTTGAATTGGAATCATTCAGGAATTGTGGAATACAATAAACAGTGGTTCTATGTTGAAAGAGGACGCTTAAACTGGAATTATACAGGTTTAGGTCAGTCAGGTAATGACTGGTACTATATTGAACGTGGACGTGTCAATTGGGGCTATACAGGTCTTGTTCAGAAAGGCAATGAATGGTTCTATGTTAAAGGTGGTAAGTTAGATTGGAGCTATACAGGACTTGTCCAGAAAGGTAATGAATGGTTCTTTGTTCGTAATGGTCGTTTAGACTGGGGTTATACAGGTCTTGCTTGCAATGGTGAATATTATTTCTATGTTAAGAATGGACGTTTAGACTGGAGCTATTCTGGTTATGCACAGATTGATGGTCAGGGCGAATATTATGAAGTAAGAAATGGTAGACTCGTTGGTGGCACTTTAACTTTAGCTAAGATGCATGGTGTTGCGAATAATCAAGATAGCCCTACAAACTATATTGTTATTGTAGATAGAGCAGCACATCGTGTAGGTGTATTTAAAGGAAGTAAGTATAATTGGGCAGATGCAAAGTATTATAAATGTTGTGTTGGTAAACCTTCTACTCCTACTATAAGTGGTACTTACTATATCAAATCTAGAGGTAAATACTTTGATACAGGTACTAAAGGTAGATGCTGGTATTTTACTCAGATTAATGGTAACTATTTATTCCATTCAGTGATTTATGATAGACAGAATTCTCCAAAGAGAATTATTGATAACTCAATGGATGCAGCTGTATCTCATGGCTGTGTAAGATTAGATCTAGAAAACGCAAAATGGATCTATGACAACATTCCTAAGAATACTAAAGTTATTATTTATTAACATTCAGGTTCCTCCTATTTGGGAGGACCTTTTTTTTATGCATAAAAAAAGGATGTGATTAATCACATCCACTCTAACATTCTTCTGAAACGATGAACTTAGGTCTTCCTTTGATTTCATCATAAATCTGTGCAATATAGTAACCAATAATACCAAGACAGATCATGATAATACTACTAGAGAATAACTGAAGTAGAATAACTGTAGTAAAACCTCCTAAAGCTGTACCATTCACATACTGTACAATTGAGTTAATACCAAATACTACAGAGATAAGTAACATGATAAAACCACAAATAGTGACAATCTGCATAGGTGCAGAAGAGAAAGAAGTAATATTAAGTATTGCATACTTAATGAGTGATTTAGTAGACCACTTTGATTCCCCTGCTTCTCTTTCAGCAACTCTAAATGGAATCTGCGTTGTCTTAAATCCTACCCATGAAGATAAAGCTCTAAAGAAAGAATTCTTTTCCTTCATGTTAAGTAGTACCAACATTACTTTTCTATCAAGAAGCTTGAAGTCTGATGCATTCATCATATCGATATTAGTCAACTTAGAGATAATCTTATAGAAAGTATTAGCCATAAATCTATGGATACCTGATTCTTCTCCTCTATCCTCTTTGACAGCTTCTACAACTTCATATCCATCCTGCCATAATTTATACATTTCTACAATTTTAATTGGTGGATGTTGTAAATCACAGTCCATGACAACACAACAATCACCCTTTGCATATGTTAAGCCTGCAGTAATTGCAGATTCTTTACCGAAGTTTCTAGAGAAATGAACACCTCTTACATGTTCATGTTTCTTTGATGCTGCTTGGATTCTATTCCAAGTATCATCCTTAGAACCATCATCCACAAATAAGATTTCATAAGGAATCTTATGTTCTGTCATGATATCTACTACTACATTTGCGGTATTATCAATTAATAGTCCTTCATTATAAGATGGTATTATAATACTTAATAAACCTTCCATTTTAGTTCTCCTTACAATATTTTTTTCTATAAACTGCACTTATGATTATAAACAATATTGCCCCCGCTGTTAAGCAAATACCAAGTTTTTGGTGCTTTGTATGATATCTCATAGTAATTTTATTAGTACCAGAATGAAGTTTAATTGCATATAAGCAGTTTCCAAATGACTTTACTTCTGCTTTTTCGTTATTCACTAATACATCCCAACAATCATCTACAGGAACAGATAAATAGAGATAACTATCTTCATCTTCTGCGTTAACTGTTGTATCAATAGAACCATTCTTCATTGAGATGTTTACTTCATTTTTACGTGCTGTTTTAGCACACTCATCCAATACATTTAAATCTAATGCGTAGAAATAGGCATTATCATAATTGAAATTAGAATCTGCAGATTCAACTCTTAACTTTGTCTTTGAACTATCTGTTTCAATATGGAATACAGTAGGTGATAACCAGCATGCATACTTTGTAATCATATTTTTACCGTTATAAACATAAGATTCAGAATCTGAATTCCAAGGGATAAAACCATAATAAACCATGTTCTTATGGTTAGAAGTATTCAATTTAATCTCTGTATTTGAATCATCCTTCTTCACTACTGAATATTTAACCGATTTATAAATATCTTTTGAAGTATTGAATAACTGTTTAAATAATAAGTTCTGATAATCAAATGGGTTCAAATAGCCTTCTTCATTCTTAATTGCGTCAAAGTTATTACATGTAAATGCGAGAGGCATATAATATGGATTTGTATATGTATACTTACCATTTAACTTAGTATTGTTTTTCTTTACTAGACCAGTGTAGTTTTCTGAAGTTAATACATATTTCACACCAAGTAATGAATCAATACCTAACATAGATGTATTTGTGACAGTTAAACAATCTGCATAAGTAGGATAGCCACACTTATTTAAGAACTCTAACTGTGTACCATCTGGTGAAGAAGTATATCCACTTGTAGACATATATCTATAAGATAATGGTTCATCATAGTTGGCAGTTAGATTACCTTCATACATAACTCTGTTAGATGTCTGAGAGATTCTATAGTTAGACTGATCATCATTCTGTATATTGCGGATGATCTTTTCTTGATTCTTTCTATATGATGTATATTCCAAATCATTCATACATAAAGAATTCGCAAGAAGACTAGAATTGATACCTAAATCAATAGAACCAACAATAAGTAATACTACAAGAAGTAACTGTTTTGTCTTTTGTTTAGTGATTAACTGACTAGAGATATATAAAGCAGTTAAGACAATGATCATAGCTACAGTTAAACAAGCATAAATCTTTTCCTGGTGTGTATAATGACGTGTTAATACAATGTTTAATATTGAGAATACAATTGCGACTACACCAGTCTTCACAATATTATTCTTCTCTTTTGCATATACACAATTGTATGCAGCTAAGAATAGAATAAAGAATTCAACTAGGAATGAATATCTATAGTTATAGCTTCCTACAAATTTAAAGAGTGAGAATACTAAATAAAGAGGATGCCAATAAAGACATAGAAGTATTCCAAATAAGAATACACCAAGTACAATCTTTACTTTTACTTTGATTTGTTTGTTGAAGAATACTGATAAAGCAAGTACTATCGCAAGTCCTCCACAAAATAATGCCGCAAATCCTAATTCACTATGAGCCCCATAGCTATACTTAGGAATAACGCTTAACATATTACCGACAAAAGAGAAGTCTAATAAATCTTTAAATGAAAGACTTCCTCTAGGCCCATTCGTTAAAGCACCGATAGTTGGTAAGAATAAGACAGCACTTACCATAACACCTAGAATCATGGCAAATACATATCTAATACCAGTCTTAATAAATTGAATGAATGTCATCTTGTTTTCTACGGCATATAAACAACATTCTAATAAGAACCAGATACCAGTAAAGACACAGCTGATTCCAGCCATATACCAGTTAAAGATAATAGCTAAACCTACCGCAATAGATAGATTCCAGTTCTTCTTTCCCTGCACAATATAATAAACCTGTAATAACATGAAAGGTAACATGTACATGCCATCTAACCACATGATATTACTTGCCTGGAAGAAGCTATATTGACATAAACCATAACCGCAGGAAAGTAGAATAAAGAGAATACTATTGTCTTTATAAGATGTTTCAAATCTATTTGTGACAAAGTACGCAAAGGCGATAGACGCCAATGTAAGCTTTAATGCGACTACGATATTAAAGAATGTATAGAGATTCGCATTAGAGAAAAACAACAATAATAGATTAAAAGGTGAAGATAAATAATAGCTAAATACAGCTACATTTGATCCACCCAGAGTTTTCCCAAAGCTATAAGTAATTGAGTTCTTTCCTGCAATAACATCTTTTAGATAAGAGAAAAAATCAATATACTGAATATTTGCATCCATTACAGCTAATGTTTTAGTGCCAAATGGTGCAAATCCATTTAATGCATAAATACATAAAATAATGAGTAAAGTAATAAGTCCGGATAGAAATATAATTTTACTTTTTTCTTTTTTATTCATAAGAACCCCCTTGAATTCAAACACAATAATTATAACATATCCTACTATATAATTCGATGTGATAGTTATGATATTACATGAAAGGTACTTGTATCAAATTATTTTCTGAAATTCTCTGTTTTTTTTTGATGTATACAATCAAATAGAATATAATGATTACGTATGTGACAAAAAATAAATAAGGAGAGTTTTATGAAAAAAGATAAAGATATATTTGATAGAATCATGGAGTGGAAGATCCTTAGTATCTTTAATCCGTTTTATAAGAAATATAAAGAAGTATTATTATATTTATTCTTTGGTGGTTTAACTACATTTATTAGTATTGGTTCTTATGCCTTCTTCGATATCAGTATGCATATGGATCCAATGATTGCGAATATCTTCTCTTGGATACTTGCAGTATTATTTGCCTATGTGACAAATCGTATCTGGGTATTTGATAGTAATGCGGAAGGTATGAAGGGTATTATTCAGGAAATGGTTTCTTTCTTTGGAGGACGTGTTGCCACTCTATTAATGGAAGAAGTTATTTTATATGTAGGTATTAATTTGTTAAGTATGAATAGTATTGGTGTAAAGGTTGCAGCACAGATTCTTGTGCTTGTTGGGAACTATTTAATTAGTAAATTGTTTGTCTTTAAGAGTTAATAATACATAAATTCACAGAAATTACACATAGATAGCGCTGTAATAAGGTATAATAACGGCAATGAAGTGAATTATAGACTATTTTGTGGTATAGTAATTTATGTATGAACTAAAAAATAAGGATGTGAAAAAAAGATGTATAAAAGGAAATTAAGAGGATGGGCGAAGCATTTAGACTTCTTAATTGCGGACCTTATCTGTCTACAGTTAGCTCTATTTCTAGCTTACTACATGCGTCATGGAATACTTGATATATATACAAGATCATTGTATGTCAATATTGCGATAGTCATGACACTATTAGATATGTTAATTATTATATTCTTTAATATTTTAAAGAATATTTTGAAGCGTAATAATATTACAGAAATGATTAAAGTAATAGAAAAATCATTATTATTAATGGTTGTTTCTACTGCTTATATTTTCTATGCGCAAAAAGATGATGTATCACGTTTAACTTTAGGTTTTACATGTGTATTTGATGCAATGTTTACTTATATTGTACATTGTATTATGAAACCAATTGTAAGACGTAGAAGAAAGAATAATAAAAAGTCTCTTATCGTGATTACAGAGTCTGAATTTATTGATTCTATTACAGAGAATAAGAAAATATTTGGTTTGGATGAATACCAGAGTGTTGGTTTTGCGGTTCTAGATAAGAATATGGAAGGTCAGAAATCAAATGGCTGGTCTATTGTGGCGTCTCAGGATACTGTTATAGATTATGTATTAAGACAGTGGATGGATGAAGCTTTAGTAATTCTTCCTAGGGAAGATGTTTTCTCTACTTCTTTAGTTAAAGATTTAGCTGAAATGGGACTCGCAGTTCATGTGGAAATCAGTGAATATAACTCATTAAAGGGATATCGTAAACAGTTTGAAAGAATGGGTGAAAACCAGGTATTAACTGTCAGTATGAACTCTATTAATGAATATGACTGGATTGCTAAGAGAATACTAGATATTCTTGGTGGTTTAGTAGGATGCTTGATTACTCTTATTTTAACTATCTTCTTAGGCCCAGCTATCTTTATTGCCTCTCCAGGACCAATCTTCTTTAAACAGAAGAGAGTTGGTAGAAATGGTAAAGTGTTCAATATGTATAAGTTTAGAAGTATGTATATGGATGCTGAAGAGCGTAAAAAAGAGCTTATGGCTCAAAATAGAGTTAAAGATGGTATGATGTTCAAACTTGAATATGACCCTCGTATTATTGGCTGTAAAAAGAAAGCCGATGGTACTATTAAGAAGGGTGTTGGTAATTTCATTAGAGATTGGTCTCTTGATGAATTCCCACAGTTCTTTAATGTATTAAAGGGTGATATGAGTTTAGTAGGTACTAGACCCCCTACTCTTGATGAATGGAATAAATATGAACTACGTCATAGAGCACGTCTTGCATTTAAGCCAGGTATTACAGGTTTATGGCAGGTAAGTGGTAGAAGTAATATCACTGACTTTGAAGAAATCGCAAGATTAGATAAAGAATATATCAAGAACTGGAGATTCAGTCATGATATTCAGATTCTATTGAAGACAGTACAGGTTGTTTTCAAAAAAGAAGGATCAATGTAAAGGAGTTATGAATATGCCATCAGTAAAGATTATTATTGCGACACATAAGAAGTATCGTATGCCTGATGATGAGATGTATATTCCTGTACAGGTTGGTGCAGAAGGTAAGGATGATCTTGGATATACACGCGATAATACAGGTGATAATATTTCTAATTTGAATTCACAGTATTGTGAATTGACAGGATTATATTGGGCTTGGAAGAACCTAGATGCAGATTATGTAGGTTTAGCCCATTATCGTAGACATTTTAGAGTAAAGAACAAGACAAAGGATCCTTTTGATTGTGTACTTACTTCTAAAGAAGCAGAAGAACTATTAAAGGATAATGATATTCTAGTTACTAAGAGACGTAATTATTATATTGAAACAATTTATGATCATTATGTTCATACACTTTATCCTGAACCATTAGATGAAACAAGAAAGATTATTGAAGAAAAGTGTCCAGAATATTTACCTGCTTTTGATAAGCATATGAAAGGTAAAACAATGCATGCTTTTAATATGTTTGTGATGAAGAAAGAATATTTTGATGCTTATTGTGAATGGTTATTTGATATTCTATTTGAACTTACTAAAAGATTTGAAGGTACCGAATATAATAGCTTCCATGCACGTTATCCAGGTAGAATTAGTGAAGTATTATTAGATGTCTGGATGAATGAGAACGGTTATACCTACAAAGAAGTTCCATTTGTATATATGGAAAAGATCAATATGTTTAAAAAGGGAATGGGATTCTTAAAGGCTAAGTTCTTACATAAGAAGTATGGGGAGAGTTTTTAATGAGTTTATTTAAGAAAATAGTAACACTTGTACTCGCAATGAGTTTGATGACTGGTTGTTCTTTGACTAATAATGCGGATTCACAGAAGGTATTTAATTTTGCGGATTCTGGTTATGTAACATCTTTAGATGCATCAAAGGCTATTGATGAAACATCTACAAATGTGATTCAGGCATTTGGTGATGGTTTATATGCTTATAATGTTAAGAGTAAGCTTAAGCCAGCTATTGCGAAGAGTAAAAAAGTGAGTGAGGATGGCAAAACATATACTTTTGAAATCAGAAAGAACGTAAAGTGGTCTAATGGAGATCCAGTGACTGCAGAAGACTTTGTTTATGCATGGAAGAGAGCCTTATCTATGCGTTCTGAAGCATCTAAGTTATTAACTTCTTATGGTGCTGCGATTGCAGGTGCTGATGATATCTACAACGGTTTAAAACCTGCAGATACTTTAGGCGTTTATGTAAAGAATAAGAAATTGGTTGTACACCTTCAATATAAGACAACACGTTTTATGGATTTAGTGACTCAGCCAGTCTTCTTCCCATTAAATCAGAGGTTTGTGGAAGAACAGGGAGACAAGTACGCTACTTCTCCTAAGACATTATTATCATGTGGGACATATAAGGTGTCTTCTATTTCTAAAGACAAGATTGTATTAAAGAAGAATAAGACATGTTATTTCGCAAAGAAATCAAATATTGATCAAGTGAATATGCTTTTTGGAATCAGTAATGATGAGAAAATCAGATTATTTGATGAAGGTAAGATTGATTTTGCATCAGTGACTGGTGAGAAAGCGAAGAAATATGATGAAAAAGATTCAAGCACTGCAGATAATGATAGTGTTATGTGGGATTTAGTACCTAATTTCAAAGATCAGTATTTATCAGATTTAAGAGTACGTGAAGCGATGTCTTCATTACTAAGAAGAAATAAATATAATAAAAATGTATTGAATGATGGTACTGAAAAGGCTGAAGGCTTACTTCCTATGGGTATTTGTTTCAACTCACAGAAGCAGTTTATGAGAGATGCCTCTAAATATAAGTTGAAATACAATAAAAAAGAAGCGAAGAAATCTTTATCTAAGCTTCTTAAAGAATATAAGTTAAAGAATTTTACTTTTACTTTAACTTATACAAAAGAATATCCACAATCAAAGATTATTGCGAGTGAAATAAAAAAAGACCTTGAATCAACTAAACAATTTAAGGTGTATTTAAAAGAAGTGAATACTGTGGATTATGAACAGGCAGAGTTATCTTTATTACGCATTAAAGGTACATGTAATGATGCCTATGATTATTTAGCCCCTCTTGCAGTTAATAATCAAGGTATTAATCATTATTCTAGTAATGAATTTAATAACTTCTTTACAACTGCAGCCAATGCACAAAGTCAGGATGAACGTTATTATGCATTCTTAAATGCAGAAAGAGTCGCAATGCGTGACTATGCACTTATTCCTGTGATTCATCAGGGACAGAGATACGTAATTAATGTGAGTGTCACTGGTCTTATTTGTAACTTTAGTGGCGCACCATATAGCTTTAGATATATGAGTATGCATTAATTGAGGGGGTATTCAATGATCAATAAAGTAAAGACATTTATACAAAAGTTAACGACAACACAAATGGGTTTAGTCGTATTAGCTATTTATTATTTTACATTATTCTTAGATATCACTACTTTAAGCTTTAGCTTTTCTAAAGCAGCTACTTTATGTAAGCTTTTGAGATATGTTTGTTATGTATATTTCTTGTTTGTAATATGCAGAAAATTTAGAACTTTAGACTTAAAGAGTTATATAAACAAAATTAAGAATTTTGATAAGAAGCAGTACTTTGTGGCAGGTGTTGTATTACTCGCATTATTTAGTATTGTGATGAATTTATTACTCACTAAAAACAAAGCTTGGGTTTTCTTATTATTTACACTTATTTATGCAAGCTGTTTTGATTTTGAAGACGTATTAAATACAATCTTCTCTGCACAGTTTATTTCATTAATTCTTATTACGACATTAAGTTCATTTGGACTTATGCATGACTATGTTAATATGAGAGCTGATGGGACAATGAGACATTCTTTAGGATTTGGTTATCCTACTTATTTATCTCAGTTTCTCTTATTTATGATTCTCTATTATTCATATAAGAAGAACTTTAAGATTAGTCCTGAAAAGCTAGGCTTATATCAGCTTCTTATTGTATTTTCTTATTTCTTAACTGATTCCAGAACAGAAATGTTGATATCAGAATGTATTCTTATTGGTATCTTTATGAATTCTGTAGGTATTCTTGATAAATTCAAGAATGTAGTAGAATTCTTTAAAAAAGCCTATGCGACATGCTTTCCATTATTCCCAATTGGAAGCTATATTCTTGTGATGTTATATGGATTCATCTTCAATACAATGAATGTGAATAGTATTATCTTCAAGATTGCACAGAAATTCAATCATGTATTCTCTAATAGACTTTATCAGACATTCTATGATTTTAAACGTTATGGTTTAAGCTTATTTGGTTCAAATATTGATTTAGTCGGTTATTTCCTTACTAAAGAGAATGAGGGAACTATTATTAGAAGTAACTTCATTGATAATGAATATATGAGAATCTTATTTGAAAATGGATGGATCTTCTTTATCGCATTCTTTGCGATTATTTCAATAGTGATCTGGCATCTTTACAAAACTAAGAAAGATGGGTTACTATTTATTTCATTTGTGATTACAACATCTAGTTTAATAAATCCTAGATTATTTACTATCACAGTTTCAGTTATCAGTTTTATGATTATACCAGTATTAAATGATTTACTATTTAACCAAGGAGGACACTTAGATGAGTAAATATGATTATCTAGTAGTAGGATCAGGTCTTTATGGC
>UMCP01068525.1_pt1 | contig 11986 bp, 7 predicted proteins | sample 1964261 | NCBI WGS metagenome assembly UMCP01 (sample SAMEA4835971, study PRJEB28245) | human gut metagenome | biome: gut microbiome; material: fecal sample | place: Denmark | collected 2008
ATGCCAATTCACCAAAGATAGCCAGTCCTAAAGACAGCGAACTGCCTACACCCAGCGGGTCAGGGAAAACAGCCGACAGCTCTTGAAAGTTAGTCCACTTCTGGATGCCGTGGTTCATTAATAATATACCGAATACAATTCTTGCAATCAATAGTATAGCAGATGTTGCCGTTCCGTCCGGTTTGACGGGAAATAAAAGTCGTTTTAACATATTCGTTCGTTTTTAAGTTCGTATATGAACTATAACAAATATTGCTAAACAAAAGTTTATTCCCGCTTCAACGGTTTGATGATAATCCGTAAAGAAGGATCGTAGGTAAAGTAGCTCCACATCCAGTCAACAAAGATAAACAGACGGTTCTTCACACCTACAATACTCATCAAATGGATAAACAGCCATACTGCCCATGCCGGAAAACCGCCAAAACGGAGTTTCTTAAGTTCGACTACAGCATGATTGCGGCCGATGGTCGCCATAGAACCTTTATTATGGTATACAAACGGTTGCAAGGACAAGCCTTCTTCTATGCGTTGCAGGTTTTGTATCAGATGCTGGGCTTGCTGGATAGCAGGCTGTACTACTTGTGGATGTCCTTTAGGATAATCGGCAGAAATCATCAGTGCAGTATCACCGACAGCAAAGATATTGGGATACTGATACAAGCGGTTATAACAGTCTACTTTCAAGCGGTTTCCCGGCCCATAAGTTTCGGGAGGTAACCCTTGCAGACTGTTTGCTTTTACACCGGCCACCCAGAACACATTCTTGGTTTCGATGGCTGTCGCATCGCTTAACTTCAACTGATAGTTTTCGTAACCCATCACCCGTTGGTTCAATTTGATTTCCACATCGCGCTTCCTTAGATAATCTGCCACTTCCCTGGAAGATTCCTCCGAGAAGGCCGACAAAAGACGGGGAGAGCCGTCAATCAGAATAATACGCATTTCACTGATATTCAAGTCCGGATAATCCTGAGGCAACACAAATTTCCTCATTTCAGCCAAAGCACCGGCCAGCTCGATACCGGTAGCTCCGCCGCCGACGATGGCAAAAGTCATCAGTCGTTTGCGCTCTTCTTCATTGCCGGTGTTCTGAGCTTGTTCAAAGCTGTCCAATATCTGATTACGGTTGAACAAGGCTTCGGACGTATTCTTCAAAGCCATCGTCTGCATAGCCATCCCGTCGTTCCCGAAATAGTTCGTGTCACATCCGGTTGCAATGACCAGATAATCATAAGCCAAAGTACCGATGGAAGTTTCCAGAAGATGATTCTCCGGAATGACCTGCTGCGCTTCACAAATACGTATATGAAAGTGTTCCCTCTTCTTGAATATTTTCCGGAATGGGAATGAGATGGCACTCGGCTCTATACCTGCTGTGGCCACCTGATAGAGTAACGGTTGAAAAATATGATGATTGTTCTTATCCAGTAAAACTATCTGATATTTGTTGCTTTTAAGTTTCCGTGCCAGCTTCAGCCCGCCGAAGCCGCCACCTACAATAACCAATCTTTTCCGTCCCTCTTTATCGGGAATATCCATTGCTGTTTTCATAATCTATTATCATGTTGTTCTTTGTATTTAAAGAAACACTACAAAAGCAGGAAAGTTCTATAAATGATGCAGTTAAAAAGAGCGAACGTAAAACGTGGGGGAAAATGAACATTAAAACAGAAAATAAGAAAACAAAAAGGGCAGCGACATTGTTGTAATAAGAATGATAAAAACTAACTTTGCCACGAAAGTTTTCTATTATCAAATGAACACTAAACTGACAAGATGGATATTACCGATAGTGATGCTGGTTACAGAAACAGCTGTTCAGGCACAAATACACCCTGCAGAAGCAAATTCTCCGGTAGATTCTATAGCTGTATCTACAACAGATTCACTTCCGGTAAAGCAAAGTTTCTTCAAGAAATTCCTGGATTACTTCAACGATGCCAATAAGGAAAAAAAGAATAAGAAGTTTGATTTCAGCGTTATAGGCGGCCCTCACTATTCCAGTGATACTAAATTGGGAATAGGTTTGGTGGCGGCAGGACTCTATCGTACCGACCGGAAAGACAGCATTCTTCCTCCTTCCAATGTCTCTTTATATGGTGACGTCTCTACAGTTGGTTTCTACTTGTTGGGAGTACGCGGCAACCATCTTTTTCCCCAGAACAAATACCGCTTGAATTATAATCTGTATTTTTACTCTTTTCCGAGCCTTTATTGGGGCAAAGGGTATGACAATGGGGCGGACGACGATAATGAAAGCGAATACGACCGTTTTCAGGCACAAGTGAAAGCTGACTTCATGTTCCGGATGGCACGGAATTTTTATATAGGCCCGATGGCAGTATTTGATTATGTATACGGACATGATTTCGAGAAACCGGAATTATGGGAAGGAATGAAAGCGCGCACCACCAACGTAAGCTTAGGCTTTTCCTTGTTATATGACTCGCGTGACTTCCTAACAAATGCCTACAAAGGCTATTATCTGAGAGTAGACCAGCGCTTCAGCCCGGCTTTTTTGGGGAACAGATATGCATTTAGTAGCACGGAACTGACAACCAGCTATTACCACTCTGTTTGGAAGGGTGGGGTACTGGCAGGCCAGTTTCATACTTTACTGAATTACGACAACCCACCTTGGGGATTGATGGCAACATTAGGCAGCTCTTATTCAATGCGCGGCTACTACGAAGGCCGTTACCGTGACAAATGCGCTATGGACGCCCAACTGGAACTCCGCCAGCATGTGTGGAAACGGAATGGAGTAGCCGTATGGATAGGCGCAGGAACTATATTCCCTGATTTCTCCGAATTCAGCACCAGACATATTCTTCCAAATTATGGCTTCGGCTACCGTTGGGAGTTTAAGAAAAGGGTAAATGTACGTTTAGACTTAGGATTTGGCAAACATCAAACAGGATTTATATTCAATATCAATGAAGCTTTTTAAAGACATAAAAAAATGGTTCGACAATCAGGAGCATCTATTCTATTTGTTTCTGGTCATTTTGATAATACCCAACGTCGTACTGTGTTTTACCGAACCAATATCATGGGTGGCAAAGATATGCAATGTCCTGCTGCCTCTTTCTGTATACTATGCAGTCATGGCCCGGTCGAGAAACTGCGGCAGGACCTTTTGGATTCTATTTCCGTTTATTTTCTTCGGAGCGTTTCAGATAGTGCTCTTATACCTTTTCGGGCAGTCCATCATTGCAGTGGATATGTTTCTGAATCTGGTAACGACTAATTCGAGCGAAGCTTTAGAGTTACTGGACAATCTGATTCCCGCTATAGTCCTTGTAGTGGTATTTTATATTCCTGCATTAATTCTGGCAACGGTGTCCATCATACGCAAGCGCAAACTATCCGAAGCATTTATCCGACGGGGACGCCGACGCGCCTGGTACGTATTGGCTGTCGGTATACTATCTTTAGGTGCTGCCTATCTGTATGACAGCCGATACGAGTTGAAATCAGAACTTTATCCTGCCAATGTATGCTATAATATTGCACTTGCTTTTCAACGGACAGCTCAAACACAAAATTATCACAACACTTCGAAGGATTTTACTTTTCATGCCAAGAGCACCCATTCGGCAGATAAAAGAGAAGTTTATGTGATGGTGGTAGGAGAGACTTCGCGTGCATGCAACTGGTCTATCTACGGCTATGGGCGCAATACCAATCCGGAGCTTTTGAATACTGACGGTTTGACTGCCTTTAATCGTGTACTGACAGAATCGAACACGACTCATAAAAGTGTTCCTATGCTGCTTTCACCAGTCAGTGCTTCCAATTTCGATTCCATTTATCATCAGAAAGGAATTATTACAGCATTTAAGGAAGCCGGTTATCAGACAGCCTTCTTTTCCAACCAACGCTACAACCATTCATTTATCGACTTCTTTGGCAAAGAGGCTGACGCGTATGATTTTATTAAAGAAGATACGGGAGACTCCAGTTATAATCCTTCGGACGATGAGCTGTTAAAATTAGTGGCAAAAGAACTGGAAAAGGGGGAGGGCAGGCAATTCATCGTTCTCCATACCTATGGCTCACACTTCAATTACCGGGAACGCTATCCGGCAGACCAAGCTTTCTTTTTTCCGGACATGCCCGTCGATGCGGAAGTGAAATATAAAGATAATCTGGTAAATGCCTATGATAATTCCATCCGTTATACGGATAGTTTCCTGATGCGCCTGATACATATGCTGCAAGCCCAAGACTGCCATGCAGCCATGATATATACTTCCGATCATGGAGAAGATATTTTTGATGACGGTCGGCATCTTTTCCTGCATGCTTCGCCGGTCCCTTCTTATTATCAGATACATGTGCCGTTTCTTATCTGGATGTCCGGCAGCTATCGACAAGCATACCCATCGCTACCGGCGGCTGCACAAGCTAATAGGCAGAAGAATGTATCTTCCAGCGCCTCATTCTTCCAGACAATGCTGGAACTGGGTGGCGTGGAAACTCCATACCGGAATGATTCTTTATCCGTAACCAGCGCTCTTTTTACAGAAAAGGGCAGAGTCTATCTGAATGACCATAACGAAGCCCGCACACTGGATGACATCGGTATGCGTAAAGAAGATTTTATAATGCTGGAAAAGAAGGGAATCTGCTATCGATAGACAGCAAAGAGCAAACATTATTTCAGTTCTTTCACGATAAACAGTTTGTTCTACCATATAGAAACATTTTGTTTCTCATTGATAGAACAAACTATTTACTTCTATGAACTAATTAGATAACGTAATCGCTTTGTCTTATACTATACAGACCGCATTTTAGTTATGAAGTCCCGGATAACCGGATACATCTCCTCCACGGAATTCAAATGGCCGCAAGCCGTCTCCAACGGACAGCGGCCGGTCTTGTTGCGGTTAATAATATGAGGCACTTCCCGGGCAAAGGTTACTTCCACACCGGCTTCGCGCAGCAATGCCAGTGCCGGACTGCTGATTATATCGGCATAAACAGCCTTGAATCCTCCCAATACCATCAGGGCAGCCGCCCCTTTTCCTATCACTTTATCGGCAATGGAAGCGCCTTTCATAAATGCAGGTTCCGTCTGATATAAATCATATAAATCAGCCACTCCGCGTTGGGTGAAAGTACGGATTTCCTCCCGGTTCTTCATCACACAAGAAAATTCTCCCTTGTGAAGCATGTCTATGATATTCTCCATTCTACAGAATCTCTTGTTTCAGTTGTTCTACAAATTTGTCGATGCGTTGCAGCTCTTTGGGAATATTAATTGTTTGCGGACAATGTGGAGAACACTGGTTGCAACCGATACAATGGTCGGCCTGCCTCAGTTTAGGCACGCTTCTGTCATATCCTACAAGAAAAGCACGACGCGCTTTCCGATAATTTTCATCCCGGCTGCTTTCCGGCACATTCCCTTCATTGACACATTTGTTGTAATGAATCAGAATGGCAGGGATGTCGATGCCATACGGACACGGCATACAGTATTTGCAGTCGTTGCAGGGAACAGTGGGGTACTCCATCATCAAATCTGCCGTATCGTACAAGAATTGAGTTTCCTCATCGGTCAACGGCACCAACGGGGAGTAAGTACGTATGTTGTCTTGCAGATGTTCCATATAAGTCATGCCACTCAGTACGGTAAGCACATCCCGGGGCGAACCTGCATAACGGAAGGCCCAGGATGCCACACTGTTGTCCGGTTCACGCTGCTTCAGGCGTGCCACAATATGATCGGGGACATTGGAAAGACGCCCACCCAGCAAAGGCTCCATGATGACGGCAGGAATATTCCGTTTTGCCAATTCATTATACAGATATTCTGCCTTGAAATTACTGCCCGAAGCATGTTTCCAGTCCACATAATTCAACTGAATCTGTACAAAATCCCAATGTACCTCACCCCGGTCATGCATCTGCAATGCATAGTCATAGACCTCTATATCTCCATGGAACGACCATCCCAAACGGCGAATACGGCCTGCTTCGCGTTCCTTGACAAGAAAGTCGATCATGCCGTTGTCTATATAGCGCTTACGGAATTGCTGCATTCCGCCACCGCCAATCATGTGCAGCAGGTAGTAATCGATGTAATCCACCTGCATGTCTTCGAATGACTTGCGATACATGGCAATGGAACCTTCACGGCTCCAGGTATCGGGATGAAAATTGGATAGCTTGGTTGCAAGATAAAATGATTCGCGCGGATGGCGCTTCAAAGCTATTCCGGTAGATTTCTCGCTCCAGCCTTGTACATACATCGGAGACGTATCGAAATAATTCACGCCATGGGCTATGGCATAATCCACCAGCTCGTTTACAGCATCCTGGTCTATCATTTCCCCTTTCCCGTCCGGGGCAGAGACAGTGGGCCAACGCATACAGCCATATCCCAGAATGGAAACTTTGTCATTCCCCAAACCGGGGAAACTACGGTAAGTCATTTTATCCGTCGGAATGGGTCCGGATACTTTGCTGCCTTCACTGTTCCCTTCTTTAGAACCACATCCATAGAGGGCGGCAGTAGACGTGGCGGCCGTAATCCCCATTATCTTCAGGAAATCACGACGGTTCATCTTGTTTTTATGATGTTCTTCCATACTTATAGAAATTCTACTTTGTTATATAATCCGATGTCTTTCATGCCCTTCCACATAGATGGCACTGAACGGCCGGGCCGGACAAAGATTCTCGCATGCCCCGCAGCCGATACAGCGCTCCACATTGATTGCCGGAATCTTTGGAGAATCCTTGTCTTCAGGTATACTTGGCACCATTTGTATGGCTCCTGTCGGGCAATGGCGTGCACAGTTGCCACACTGCACACCATCCGTCAGTGGTATGCAGTTTTTCTTTACCCACACGGCATGCCCTATCTGAACGGATGATTTATCAGCTTGGGTTATCGGACGGATAGCTCCTGCAGGGCATACCTCCGAACATTTTGTACATTCCGGCCTGCAATAGCCGCGTTCGTATGACATTTCCGGCTGCATCAATTTCCTTAAATCCGCAGAAGGACGAAGAACCTGATTGGGACATGCCGACACACAGAGCTGGCAGGCCGTACAGTGTTGCGCCATATTGCGTGCACTCAATGAGCCGGGAGGAGTGAGAGGAGTGCTTCGCTCAGGAATCTTCTTATCCTCGATGGCTGCCAGTCCTCCATCTACTTTCTTTTCCTGCGCTTTCAAGACGGAAGTGGCTGCAACCAGAACCGTTGCCGTGAAAAAGCTGCGGCGAGTTTCGTTTATCTGTTCCGCATCTGCCTTGCCTGCAGCAGGTTTGCCGAAAGGATGATACTTATAGGAAATGGCTCCATGCTTGCACTTCTCAATACAGTTCATGCAAGCCACACAACGGCTTGCATCAATCTGATGCTCCTTAAAATTGATGCAGGCTGCCTTGCAGTTACGTGAACAAAGACTGCATTGGTTGCACTTTTCCGAATCTATCGTGATGCGGAAAAGCGAGTAACGTGAAAGGAATCCCAAGACCGTTCCTACCGGGCAAATCGTATTACAATAGGTTCGTCCGTTGCGTCCAGCCAGAACAACAAGCACAGCAAAAGTAGCGGCAGCAATAATAAAGGTCGGCAGGCTTTTCAACCATACATCCGTTTCGTAAAAGGCATAACTGTCTGCCCGTTCGGCCAGATAAGCAAGCAAATTGTTGCCCCATTGCCATATGGGTAGGAACAGATTGTTGGCAATACGCCCGTATGCACTATAGGGTGCAAGTAGAGCAGCCAATGAACCAATTCCGGCAATCAAGGCAATGACAAATACCCCCAATACGCCATAGCGTAGCCAGGATAAGGCCGGGGAATAAGAGTAGGGGAGTTTTCGGTGCTTTTTAGGCCGCTGACCCAGCCATGCCAGTACATCCTGAAATACCCCCAATGGGCAAATCACAGAGCAATAGATGCGCCCGCATACCAAAGTGAGAATTACAAGAAACAATATCACTCCCACATTCAGCGCCAATACAGCCGGCAAGAACTGGATTCGGGCCAGCCAGCCGAACCACCCATGCAACGTTCCCGTAAAATCAAGGAACAACAAGGTGATGAGTACAAAGCAAATCATTGCAAAAGTCAGTCTAATCTTCCGTAACATGATAATCCTTTATTTTGAGTTCCTAAACTATATCAGCGATATGAGTACAAAACAACTGCCGAAATAGTGAAATTTTATTTATGCAAAAATACATAAAAAAAGAAAGGTATCATCATTCAATGGAATTAAAAACGAAAGAAAGAAGGACAAATACAAAATGCTCCCATTTGCAGTATTAATTAAGTTCCCCTCCTCGTTACGGCCGGATAAAAGCCAATCTCTTATTTTCTTCTGCAAACAGAATAGCCGTATTGACTAATGCCAAATGCGAATAAGCTTGTGGAAAGTTCCCCAGTTGTTCCTTCGTATTAAAATCAATATCCTCACTGAATAACCCCAAATGATTGGAATATGTCAGAACATCATCAAACAAACAACGGGCTTCTTCCTTTTCTCCGATAACAAAAAGCGCACGTATCAGCCAAAAAGTGCAAATGGTAAAAGCCGAGGAAGGAAGCCCGAAATCATCTTCGCTGTTATACCGGTACATCAATCCCTTATGCAAAAGAGCTTTTTTCACAGCCTTCACTGTCTTATGGTATCGGATATCGTCTGCTGCAATAAAACCGTAAGGTTCCATCAACAGCAAAGAGGAATCCATTGCCATATTATCATAAGTCTGCGAGAAACTTTGAAGTTCTTCCTTCCATCCATATGTCATTACATCCTGCCATACCTTGTCAGCTTCCTTTTGCCAACGTTCACTATAACCGTATTTATTGAGCATGGAAGCTATCTTTGCACCACGGTCCAAAGCCACCCAACACATCACTTTGGATGAAACAAAATGGCGGCTTTCTCCTCTGATTTCCCATATCCCCTTATCTGGTTTCTTCCAATCTTCCATTACCGTGGAAAGAATGCTCTTTACCATTTCCCACATATCCTCTATTTCGTCTAATGTACCGGGCATCAGCCGATAGTACTGGTAAATCAAATCCATCAGATAACCGAACGAGTCATTCTGCTTTTGATGGTAAGCATCATTACCTATCCGTACTGGTTTGGAATTCTTATATCCGGACAAATGCTCCAGAATAATCTCGGTCAGCTGCCTTTCTCCCCGAATGCCGTACATTATCTGATAGGATTCGTGCTTGGATACGAAAGTGGACTGTATGAACTTCATAAAACGTCTTGCTGCCCCTATATGGCCTATCTGGAACAAAGTTTCGATAGACATGGAGGCATCCCTCAACCAACAGAACCGATAATCCCAATTACGTACTTCGCCGACGGATTCGGGCAAACTGGTAGTAAGGGCGGCCAGTACGGCTCCGTTATAGTAAGACATCAGTTTCAAAACCAGCATGCTTCTTTCTATCACATCATTATAGAGAAAATATCTCTTAGTACGGTTGGTCCAATTAAGCCAATAAACCAAAGTACGGCAATATTCAATTTTTTCCCGTTCAATGTCCACCGGAATGACCTTTTCATTGTATGACAAAAGAAAGAACTCATCTTTTTCCAATATAATTTCTTTTTTCTGTTCGATGTTCTGCAAAGGAAGGGAAGAATACAAATATTGTCTATCTTTATTATCAGAAGAACAATAGCTTTCTATAAATTCAGAAGTGACATTATGAATCACTTTACCTTGCGCATAATTGGGAGCAGGGACATAGTTTACTTTGAAACGGGGCTTACCTTTTATCCACCTCACATATCGATACAATTCTGCCGGAAGATAATGAGCATTTTCGCAGGAACGGTAATAAGGCATGTAATCAAGTACGACAAATTCTCCCTCTTTCGAAGAAAAAGAAGTAGACAATATGTTAGTGTGAGGAACGTAAGATTGTGAGATATGATAGTCTTCTGTAACGTCAAATCCAAAACTTCCTCCTCTTTCCCGATCAAGTAGTGATGCAAAGATAGACGGAGAATCAAAATCGGGAAAACACAACCAGTCTATGCTGCCTTTTTCGGATATAAGTGCGGCAGTCCGACAATTGCCTACTACCCCATAATTTAAATTACTCATTTTTACTATTTTGTTTTTAACAAGTCTCTGAAAAAATCGAATACCCCTTTCAAGCTCGTTTTGACATTCTCGCCAATGGGTTGTTTCATGTCTTTCTTGTTCGCCAGAATTTGAAGAAAAGGCAGGACTTCCGTTTGTGATGGCATATTATAGCTTGCTGCCTCCGACACATATCCCACCTTGATTGTCACTGCATTCACCGGCAAAGCTTTGAACATATCTTCATCCGTAGTATCATCTCCCATAGCTATGATAAAGTCATAATGTTTCTTTTCCAACTGGCGTCTCACTTCGGAACCTTTATTATAATCGGGAGACTTAATCTCCACCACTTTATCTCCTTGTATGATTTGCAGCTTTTGCTGTATACAGATGTTAACCAGCACATTGATAAGTTGCTGTGCCCGCAAAGCTCCTAACCATGCATCACTTTCCCGGTAATGCCATGCCAAAGCCGTTTCCTTGACTTCAAGGTGGGAACGAGGCGTCTTTTCGACAAAAAGCTTCAAGATGGACACCAATCCGGAACTCCATTCCGCTTTGTTTATGTTTTTGTGCCAGATGCCATTTTCCTTATAGAAAGCACCATGTTCCGCAGCCATTGCAATAGGTAAATTTCCCAACCATTTTTCTAAAGTAAAATGGTCGCGACCACTATTCACAACAACATGGTTGGCCGGGTCGGAAACCAGCTTCTGCAATGTGGCAATGAGTTCAGGGGTGGGCTTAGCATTTTCCGGTCGTGTCTTGAGCGACGCCAACGTTCCGTCATAATCCAGCAAGATAAGCCGTTGCTTAGCCTGGTTATATTTCATTTTGATGGCACCAATAATACCGGCAGATATCCTTTTCTTACGAAGCTGTTCATTCTTACGGCACGTATCGCTCCATTCACTTACAAAGTCTGCCGCCCACTTATTAACCGTTTGTACGGAAATAATTTTCTGCATGTGTTGCAAGCGTTTCAGTTGTTCCTGTTCGGGCATCTCCAAAGCCCGACAAATGGCCTGCTTTATCTCCTCAGTGTCATTGGGGTTAATCAACAATGCATCCGTCATCTCAATAGCTGCACCTGCCATTTCACTCAAAATCAAAACACCCGGATTATTATTTTTCGAGGCTACATATTCCTTGGCAACCAAATTCATGCCATCACGAAGTGGAGTTACCAAAGCTACATCAGCTATATAGTACATTGCCACCAGTTCTTCAAATGAAAAACCGTGATAGAAATAGCAAACCGGAGTCCAGTCCATCGTAGAATACTGTCCGTTTATAGAACCTATTTCTTCGTCAATCTTGGTTTTTAGCTCAGCATAACTATCTACATGGTCACGTGATGGAACAATGACCATTGCCAATGTAACTTTTCCACAATATTCAGGATGACATTCTAAAAAGGCAGCAAATCCCCATAAACGGTGCAGAATGCCTTTGCTATAATCCAAGCGGTCTACAGAAAGAATCAACTTATGATTCCCGAAAAATTTCCGTGTACGGTCTATCGCCCGCCGTACTTCCGGTCTGGAAGAAGCATTGTGATACAGTCCGTAGTTGATTCCCATAGGAAGAGCATCGGTCTCAACTACTCTATTCCCGAGTTGTGCTTCGTCCAGTTTAAAGTCAATACGCAATACCCGTTCGACAGCACTGATAAAATGCCGCATATAGTCATGAGTATGGAAAGCTATAAAGTCAGCACCCAATAATCCTTTTAGGATTTCTGCACGCTCCGGTAATATCCGGAAAAGTTCATAGGAAGGAAAAGGGATATGATGGAAATATCCGATATTCAAATCCGGGTAAACCTTTCGAAGCATTCCGGGAAGCAGCATTAGCTGATAGTCTTGAATCCACACCTTGTCACCTGGACGTA
>UMCP01057998.1_pt1 | contig 11824 bp, 8 predicted proteins | sample 1964261 | NCBI WGS metagenome assembly UMCP01 (sample SAMEA4835971, study PRJEB28245) | human gut metagenome | biome: gut microbiome; material: fecal sample | place: Denmark | collected 2008
CAGTCTGCCGGCATCGTCTGTATCCCTATAGTTTCCAGCTTGTACATCAGGATTGATGCTGCCATATGTACAAGCATACCACAGCCAAACATACCGATAATAAACATCATGTTCTCGGCAAACATACCGTGCTTAAACGCAAGATATATGATGCCGTAATATCCCACATTAACAATCAGGGAGTTTATCGCATTGTATATTGTCCTTCCATGGGACACAAACCAGCCATCAATGACCGCAGAAATCATATATGTGATGTAGAACGGAACAAGCGGAAGCACAATCTTCATTATGACATTCCCATCGCTTGCCATCGGGCCACTGATGAAAGATTTCCATCTTGGCATTGTAATCAGCCATACTGCGAAAATCATGATGAGATACCGCCAGCAGTTCTTCATCGTAAGGCGGATTTTGTCGTTCTTCTTGATGACCTCCACAAGGCAGGTGACCGGCACCAGGAGCCAGCCCCAGATAAAGTTATTTGCCACCCAGTAGTTTCCAGACTCAGACACCGCATTGACCATCTTGCAGACCATCACGGCGTAAATGAAATTGTCCAGAAAAATCTGAATACCGGCAAACGCTCCAATTTTGCACCAATCCTTCAAAAAATCTTTCCCCGGCATCGCAAATTTCAGATATCCTTTGCCATATGCAGACAATACGGCAATCAGCCCAATTACTGCGTTAACTGCAATTTCTGCATACGCCGCTCCGACATCCTTGAATCTGGAAATGAAAATCCAGTCAGCCACAACCTGCAGGCATAACCTGCTTACAAGCAGCCTCTTCACCAGCTTGTCGTCATCATTAAGCGTAAATATCATTACCATAAACGTTCCGACAAACCCGGCAAGCATTGACAATGCCTGCATGAACAGGTATTGTACTGCATTTTCTGCATTCATGAATTTAGCGATATTTCCAATTTTCATCATTACAACAATCGTAAACACCGTATACACCGCAAACGACACCAGAAATGCTGCACAATTCTTATCCGGTGCTGTCTTTTCCTTATCAGGTTTCAGCAGAAAATACAGAGGAACCGTCAGCGCCGTCACCAGAACCTCATCAATCAGGTCAAACCATTCTATCTGCCCCATTATGTTTATATCGACGCCACTGACCGCCACAATTTGCATTCTTATCAGCAAATATACCGACGGCAGCAGGGCATACAATATCAGCGACCCATACAATTTGAAATCTTTTTTTGTCATTTTCTTAAACCTCCGTCTTCTTTTTATTTATACAATATGCCGCATTTGTTTTCTTTTTATATTTTTTTTGCGGAGTTTTTTCTTCTACCATATTCCAAATCCGGCATATTAAATCTGAAACCATTAAAAACTATAAAGAAAGGAAGTAAATAGAATTATGGATGGAGTTAGATTTAAAACCCGCCGTATCAACATATGGAATTCGGCAACTATTGATATTGAGGTAGATGACGGCGTAAAAGTTGTTGATTTCAGTAAAGCTGAATCTAGTATTGAGTTAAGAAGTGTAAAAAAACAGTTTCCGAGCGTTGAAACTCTTATCATAGGAAAGTCAACATCAATTTTGGAAATTTCAAATTTTATGTTTCCAAATGTGAAAGAAGTCATCTCCGATGACAATCAAAATTTCAAATCGGGAAATGTGCTAATTAAACATGACTATAGCGGGTTTAAGCTTTTAAATACCTTTTGTAAACAGGCAGATGAGGTCATAGACCTGCAAGATGTCATCTCTATTAGCAATTATGCTTTTGAAGGATGTTTGTCAAAAAATATTATCAACATCAAGCTTCAATATACAGAGCAGTATGCCTTTCATGGATATCCGTATATGGCATCTGTTGAATATGTCAGTGGAGCGTATTGTGTCGGGAATATCTGTTTAAGTATTGACGAAGACGCTGATGTTGTTGAAATCCCAAAGAACGTTGAAAGCGTTGTCATCAGCGAAGATTTTAGCGGTAGCACAAAAATTAAGTGTAATAAGCTTATTATAAATAACGCAAAAACGCTTGAATCATGTTCATATGTCACTGGTTTGTCCTGTGATACTATCTGTATAGCTTATGGTGGATACATAGACACAAACCGCCTTAACATTATGGAGTCCAAATGCTTTGAAGTTGTAGGCAACAACAGATATACAACCCGCGATGGATTTTTATATGACTATTCAGGGAAAATGCTGCTTCTGTGTCCAAAATTACGAGGAGGCAAAATTACTATCCCAGACAAGACAAGATATATTGCTAAAATAGCATTCCGCAATAATCTTAATATAACAGAGCTTATCCTCCCTGACAGTCTTACATTCATAGGGGAACAGGCCTTTTCGGGATGTAAAGCATTATCTTCTATTGATTTTGGTAAAGGTTTATCCCAAATTGGAGATAGCGCACGAAATAAGTTTGTATTTTCTGATTGTCATGAATTAAAGAAGCTTCATATTCCTTCAAATATTAAGTCTATTGGCTCTAGTGCTTTTTCAAACTGCAGTTCATTACAGGAGATAATATTTGATGAAGGGGTTGAGATAATTGACGAATCTGCATTTTCATGGTGTGAATCAGCCAAAACTATTGCTTTTCCTGAATCATTGCGCTACGTGTATCAAAATGCATTCTCAAAGGCAAGTAAAATCATAGCTAAAGATTATCTTCCTGATGGTTTATTTAATGCTGCTTTTGTGGCTGACACACCATCGGAAAATAATATGTATGACATTGTAGAGATTACTGATGGTAAATATAAGTTATTTTTACCAAGATACCTTGGCCGAAATGCTATTGACGATTATGCACATGATTTTTATCTTGCCAGGTTTTCTGATATTGCATCAAAGGACAGTTACGAAAACAAAATCTTAAACTATATTTCGTTAGTTCCATTGAAGCAAAATTTATCAATTTTACTGTATGGATACAATCACGATAAGGATTTGGGGACATATCTCAGAAGAGCAGCTTCAAGTATTATACAGCGTTTTGTAAATAACGACGATGACGAAAGGCTTGTTGAATTTTTACGGTTTGGTCTTACATCAGCAAATACTCTTGGAAAGTTCCAGAAGAATATGAATCCTGAGAAAATGCCATTGTCATCCGCTTATATACTGAACGAAATTAATAAAGCAGGTAGCAAAAAATCAAATGCATTCAGAATTTAAGAATAGCAGCTTTGGCTGCTATTTTTTTTGGATTCCAAAATCAGTCATATTATCTCTGAAAGACAAAACAAGAAAGGAAGAGAAAAATGAGTAAAAAAGTGAAGTTTAAAGTAGAAGAACGTTCATATCCAAGAAGCAGTGCAATTGTTGATATTGACGTTGATGATGGAGTCCAGGAAGTTACGTTTGGCGGGGATACATGGCTTGATGTAGACCTGTATGATGTCAAAAAGCAATTTCCGGATGTAAAAAGGCTTATCATCATGAACAATATTGCATCAATTTCAATATCAAACTTCATGTTTCCGAACGTGGAGGACGTAGTCTCTTACAACCGCAATTATAAATCGGACAAAGGCAGACTTGTCTATTGTGGAGCCGGATACTACAAGTTACGCAACGTGTTTATCAAAAATGAAGGAGACAAGATTGATTTAAGTGACATTATACGAATAGGGGATAATGCACTTGAGGGATGCATGTCAACATCATTCATATCTGCAAGAAATTTCAGGTATATAGATGAGGACGCATTTGCAAACTACCCTCCCGCTTCATTTGGCCCGTTTACCAATGGGGTTTTGGTCTGCAGTAACGTTATTGCCGGAGTTGATACAAAAGCAAAAGAGCTTGTAATTCCGCCTAGAGTTTCAATGTCAGGTATTAAGTCACAGCCGGATGTTACATTTGAAAAAATAACCGTCACCAGCGACAAAAATATGGGGGCGATTTATAATTTAAGCGCAGAAGTATTATATGTAGACTTTGATACTGCAATGACTTTTACAAACTGGAAAAATATGGGCATTAAAAAAGTAGAAGTTTCTGCCTCTAATGTATTTTATACATCAAAAGATGGTATTTTGTATGACAAAACAGGAACTATCCTGGTTAAATGTCCTGTAAATTACTATAAGGATGAGGTGGTAATTCCAGAAGGTGTAAAAAAGATTGCTGAAGCTGCCTTCATATCATGCCATATCAAATCTGTTAAATTTCCAGATTCACTGGATTTAATTGAAGACCGCGCATTTTTTTGCTGTGATGAACTTGAGAGTATTGATTTCGGAAATTCTATTTTTTCAATCGGTGGAATGTACAGCGAATCCGCGTTTTCGTACTGCAAATCATTGAAGCAGGTAACGCTTCCGCCTCAGATTAAAGACATCGGTGAACGTGCATTTTTTGGCTGCAATAACTTGTCCTCTGTTACGCTTAACGAAGGGCTGTTATTCATTGGAGAATCAGCATTTTCAAATAATAAAGCTCTCACAGAGATAAATATCCCGGCAACAGTACAAAAACTTGCCGACAAATGCCTTGATAGAGTAAAAAGGATACATGTCAACGGTTATCTGCCAAAAGATTTCTTTAAGTCATGCATATTGAACTCAGAAGATAATTATTCGGCTGATAATATATATGATATTGTGGAAATTACAGATGGAACATACAAACTATTCATCCCACGTTATATAGCAGCACGGGATATCGCAAAAATGAATGATACATTTTATATGCGTAAATTCTCCGATATTACATCAGACAATAAGTTTGTGGAGTCTATGCTTGACATGGCAGAATATACAGAAGCCAAACAGAATCTGGCCATTGCCATTTACAAGTACAACAACAGCTCTTCCATCAAAACTTATCTTAGAAGGACTGCAGTAAACCTGACAAACCGACTGCTTGATTCCAAAAAGGAAAACGAGCTGGTTGACTTTCTGAAATTGAACATTATGTCATTACCTTCAATGAAAAAACTTCTTGCAGACGACCGAATTCATCAATTCACATCAGCAGAAGCTTATTTATTAAACGCAATCAGCCAGTCTGATGGCTCATCTAAAACTTTTAAACTCTAAACTAAAATGAGCAGGCGATAACCGCCTGCTCGTTTTTTCAGCTTTCAATAAATTTATAAATTTCTTCAAACACACGCTCGCATCCAGCATCATGCAGAATGTCATGGGTGCCCGGGAAAGACATAATCTCCGTATTTGGATTCCATTTCTTATATTTTCTGTATACTTTTTGTATTCCTTTTCCAAATCCCGAAACCGGGTCATTCTCACCATACATAAATATTGTCGGAATAGTATTGTTTGGCATTTTTAAATGAATACTCGCAAGCTCCATTCCTTTCAGAAACTCACAGAAAAATCCTGGTGTTACACTTGTTTTTACAAGCCTGTCTTCTTCATATTCCCTGCGTTTTTCATCATCGGTCAGCAGCCAATAGTTTTTTTGCTTTCCAGGAAATTTTTTGGCATAACTGCCAAATAAAAGCTCCCCAATGTCATCAGAGATGTAAGCCATTTTTCCAGCATATTTTTTACTGATTTTTTTCTGCATAAATTTCATCAGCATCTCCGGCTGGTCTCCCGTTCCAATCAGGATTTCCTTTTTATATGGAAGCAGGCTGCCCATTGTTCTTACGACATAAGAACCAAGTGAAAAGCCAAGAATATACACCGGCAGGTAAGGATATTTTTCCTGAACATACGCTCTCGTCTTTTCCGCATCGTCATAAACATTTCTCCAGTCATTAAAGTACAAGCCCAATGATTTTGAAGTGTTGCTTCTTCCATGACTTATAATGTCATTGCCAAAGACGATATATCCACGAGATGTAAAGTACTCAGCAAAGGATTTATATCTCCACACATATTCTGTCATTCCATGACATATCTGTATCATCCCTTTCAGATTGCTTTTGTCCTCTGGTGTGTAAATCTCAAGATGCATAACCGCATCTTTATCGCTTGAAGTAATTGCTATACAAGTTCTTTCCATTTTTGCATATCTCCTATCTTAATTTTTCTTACAATATGCTGTATTTTTCGCAAAACGGAAATTGCCAGCAAATACTTACTGCAATGTCACTACTTTTCCCATAAACAGCACCTCGTCATTTGTGGAATCATAGATTAAAAACGCAAATGGCCTTGTCAGGTCTACATTCTTCACAATCGGGTCAGGTGATGCAAGCGAGCATGTTTCCATAGAAATTGAAGTCACTGCTGCCGCTTTTGTTCCGTTCTCATCCAGCTCCAGTTTTGTCTTCTGTAACACAGAACCGACCTTCAGATTTTCATCTGAGATACCAGAGAAGTCTGCTTTATTTGAAAAGATATTTTTAAGTCCCATGTTACTTAAAATATCACTTAATTCAGCTGTTGTTTCAAAATTCAGCTTTGGCATTTTGCAGTATACTTCATCATACTCAGGCTCTGATTTTAACAAGTCTTTGATATCAAGGCTATCAAGTGTGAAATCATCTTCATTCTTTGGCAGGATGCCAATAAATTCCAGACCGTTAGCATAGCTTTTTCCAAATGCTGTTGCTGCATCATTTTCGTAATAAACATCGCCTTTGCTTTCCATATATTTTGTTTTTTCTTTTGCCCCGAATTTTTCTTCTTTGTCTGATAACTCCCACGGAGAAGACCATCCAGACTCAAAATATAAAGAGTTTGTCAGGAATAATTTACTGTCCTGATTAATCGCTTCTGGCTTTACGATTTCTGAAATAAGACCTTCAGTGCTTTCGTTACACCATTTATTGATTATGCTGCATGTCTTCTTCTTGTCTGAAAAATCAAGAACCTGCGCTTCTGCGTTGAAATTGTCAGATACATTTTTCTTAAAGGCATCTTTAAGCGTCAGGCCTTTGTTAAGCCATAACGCATCAGCAATCTTTAACTTTGAAGAATAGCCGTAGGTTTGTTCTTTATCACCCGGGTTGAAATATTTAGCTGCCTTCAGGTAGTATTTCGCATATTCCGTAAAGTTATCTGTTCCAAGATAGTCAGATAAAACTTTTTTCGTGTCACCTTTTGCACCTTCGGCAATCATGCCAAGAGCAAAATTAAGGCTTGTCGGGCTGAACATCACGTTTGATGTTTCATCTCCTTTCGCCACCTCATCAGTAAGGTTGACTGAATTTTGGAAATTCGCAGCCTTATCTACCTTCGGAGCTTCCTCTTCTTTTTCGTCGTCTGATGCGTAACTTACATCTTCGATATCCGGCATGCTTGCATATGTTGTAATCAACGGAACCGTGGCAAGTGATGCCGCCAAGATTCCGGCTAATATTTTTTTATTAATCATAGATAATCCTCCTGTTTTCAGTATATCATTTTTTAGTTTTTCATATGTAATATGAAGAATGCTGAACTTTTTTAACGTTTTTTTGCATATTATTTTTGAGATTTTAGATTTTAAGAAATAATACTGGAGGTGAAAAAAATGGAATACGCATATTACGCGAAGCTAATCAAAGACGGATTCCATACGCAGTGTACTTTGGATTTGGAATCCGGAGCAGTTAAGATACAGGATGTACCATTTGAGTTTCGGAATACTGAGGCATATGAGGCTGCACATTTGTATGCAAGAACAATCAAGGATGAAAAAGAACGGCATGACGCATACTGGCAGATACAAAAACAACTGGAATCAGATATTGTACAATGCGAGGCCGAGCACCAGTGGAGGAATGGTGGAAAACATAGGCATCAGGCGATAATGCCTCGCGATACATCGTGCTTTGTTTTGGAAGAAAGAACGGATGCCTTAATGGCAACATATGACTTCTTATTTATGTTTTCAACAAGCAAATTTTTGTAATACAACAAGAACCCCGCAGAAAAACCTTCTGCGTGGTTCCGTTCTGCGCCACCTACTCAATCTCCATATCCATATCATAGTCATCAAAATCAAATCCGGATGCCGATGGGCCGTCAAATCCGTCTTCACTATCAAGACCCCTGAATCCGTCATCATCTCTTCCTCCGAATCCATGGTCTAGGTTGTCAGCTCTGTTCTGATTGATATACTGTTGTCGAAGCATGAAATCATTTCCAATATCTTCTTCATCCAGCCAGTTATCAAGGTCTTCGCTTTCGTCGTAGTCAAAATCATCGTCAAGGATTTCATCGTCTCTATCCAAATCATCAAACTCATCGCCAATTTTATACTCCTCTTCCTCCAGGTCAGGCTCTTCATCATCGCGAATCAAGTCATTCTTGTCTAAGCCATCCATCTCACTTCCGATTTTGTAGTCATCACCAATATCATAATCATCTTTATCTTCTTCAATAGAGTCTTCCCTGTCAAGAAGCTTGCTATCTTTTTCATGTTCTTTTCTCTTTCTTTCAGCTTCCCTCCGTCTCTGCTCTTCCATCTCCTGAGACATAGCCCTGCCGCTTCTTTCCGGCGCTGTTTTAATTTCTTTAAATCCTTCATTTATTTCGACCTTATGCATCTGGCCAAGTTCAAAATGTTTCATTGTTTTTTCCTCCTGAATTTCTATATATTTTTGATTTTTTTTGTAAAAATCAGGCAGCCGCTTTGCCGGATGCCTTTTGTACAATATGAGAAATATGCAATAATATGAAATACAGGATTTCGTATCTGCTCTTTTTTGCTATTTTTTTGAAGCTGCTTTTGCCAGTTCTTTTTTTGTTTTTTGGTTCCAGTATGCCAATACACAAAAAACCCCGAAAATTTCTTTTCGGGGCTATACATATCAGGAAGCGAATTCTTCTTTTTCATCGCCATACATCTCGCCTGCCACCTGTAAACATTCGCTAAGAAACAGGTTCTCAACATCTTCAGCCGCAGTGCTGACGGCGATAGTGACGCCTGAAATATAAAGTTCTTCTTTTGCTCTGGTGCAGGTAACAAACAAAAGTCTATTCTTCTCTGGGATGTCTTCCGGTTTCAAATCCCTACCGTGCAGCTTTGTAACAGAGCAGAACACGACTGGCCATTCCTTACCTTTTGAAGAGTGCATTGTGGAAAGTACAACTCCATTGTATGCCTTTTCTTTTCTTGCGGTCTGCTTCTGGCCAAACCGGTCAAAATCAATGATATATTCGCATACTTCTGGAAGGTTTTCTCTTCTTACTGCTTCCTCTTTCGCGGTATTAATGTCCTCCAGAAAGCTCTGGTAAATCTCATCATTCCCATCAGGGTCAAGAGCCATGAATTTTTCAAACAGCGCTGATACATCAGAAATTTCCTTCACTTCATTTTGAAGTTCCAGCATACTTTTCCTGATTTCATCTTCTGTCATTGTCATTGCCTTGCCTTTATCTCTAGCATTGATATACATGGTACCGTTAAGCTCGCTGCTGCTCAGCATGAACTTCACAAGTCCAATAGCACCAAGAACACGTGGATTTTCCAGAATCGGCTCCGGGTTGATACTAACAGACTCAATGCCGCGTTTCTGCAGTAAATCTGCATATTCTACCAGCTCGGCATTTGTCGGGGCAAGAATTGCAATTTCATTTGCACTTCTGCCATCTTCTTTTATCAAAGCCTCAACATTCCTTATGATGTATTCCTGTTCTTCGTCCTTCGTACGGCATTTTTCAACCTCTACATGTTTTCCAAATCCATTTGTGGACACAGGCTTTTTGTCAATTCTGTCTTCGTTAAACGAAATCAACTTTGCTGCAAAATCAACGATATTGACTGTTGAACGTCTGTTTTCCATCAGCCGAACATCAGTACCGTTCTTATCGCCAATCATAGCAAAGAAATCTTTGATAAGCTCAACGTTTGCTTCACGGAATCCATATATACTCTGGTCATCATCACCAACGATAAACAATGATTTAACGCATTTAGCCTTTCTCATTTCATTGATGATTTTAAACTGTATGTTTGATGTGTCCTGATACTCGTCAACGGAGATGTGCTCAATTCCAACCTCGTCAAACAAGTCTGGTTTCAGTCTCAGCAGTCTAAGAACGCCAAGCTCCTGGTCACTATGTTCAATCAGGCATGCTTCACTTTTGTACTTATCATACTGCATATACATGCGATATATAGCTTCAACCGTTTCATTTTCAAGACGTGTCTTTGCCTGAAAGTCTTCCTGTGAAATTCCGTCCATGATATCGGAAAAGTATCCCTTCATCAATTCAAGGATTCCTTTAGCACGGAACATATCAAGGTAAAAGTTTTTATACTTGTCTGCCAGCTCTTCAATAGTGTTGTTCTTGGACAGGATTTCCTCAATGATTTTTGTCCGCTGGATTTCATTAATAAGTACTGGCGGTTTTTTGTACCCGAGCAGGTTATAATACTGCTTCAGCAGTGAATCACCGAATGAGTGGATAGTAGATATTGTGATTTTGTCAAATTCTACATCAATCCCTGCGATACTACAGAAACCTTTGATTCTATCACGCATCTCTCCGGCTCCGGCATTTGTGAATGTAAAGCATCCAATCTTTTCAGGGTTTACTCCTGCTTTAAGAAGATTCATAATCCTGTATGCCATCGCAGTTGTCTTGCCGCTTCCAGCAGTTGCGATAACACGGATATTGCCCTCCAGAGCATTTGCTGCCTTTTCCTGGTCAGGGCTTAAAACAGGCAGAGCTTTTGGCTTCGGTCTTTCCTCTTCTGTAAGCGGTACTGATGCGTCATGGTACCCGCAGAGCATTCTTGAAGAACAATTCTTGCATTCCCCGGAAAGGGCTGAATTGCCTTCCAGAAATTCTCTGAGCTTTGGTGCATATATGTCATCAATCGCCTTCATCGTATCTTCTGAATAGATAACAGACAGTGAGATGACATTGCCGCCTTTTCCATCAAAGAAGTTATCGCTGTAATGCTTATCGTCTTCCCTGTCTTTTTTAAGGTAGTAATAGCTTGCACGCAGCAGGATTTGCTGGCCACCAGCACATTTATGCGCGTCAACCCATTTCTGCATCTCTTTTATCATGACGTACAGTTCAAGTCTTGTTCCAATTCCAACGTCAAGTATCTTTGATGTCTCTTTGACAGCCGGCTTATTTGGAAAAATCCTTACAGCCTCAGCGAGGTAAACCTCTTCTTCATCGTAAACCCATTTTCTGCCTTCTTTATGCTTATTGGTCTTTACGATATGCGGGCCAAGGAATGCGAAATCCATCTGGCATTCAAAATTGGCTCCACAGAGATTGATAATCGGATGACCAAGGACAATCGGCCTTCTGGTCTCGTTATTCAGATACCTTTCAATATCCCTCAAATCATCTTTTGCCTGCATCTGCTTTGTCGTTTCCGTAGGCATCTCAAGGAATTCGTAAAAAGTATCAATCAGCGCCCGAGTGCTGAATCTGACAGAACCAGTCAGCTTACCAACAATCACATCGTTGATGAACCGGCGCCGTGCAAATTGTGATTCATCGTATGGAATTTTAATATCCTCCGCTTTGCATCCAATCGCATCTTTCGCCATAGCCTTAATCATATCAGCATCATTTCCGAAATTCATAATTCCTGAAATAACGATACCGGTAACATCAGGCATACCTTCCTTATCAATCCTTGGAATTTTATTTACTAATTCCTCTCTTTTCCCGCAGCGGTATACACCATGCAGCTTTCCTGATTCGTAAATTTTTTTTGCTTCCATTTTTGAAGTCTCCTTTCTTTATTTGTTTTACAAAATCAATATGCCGGATTTTTGCCGCGGCGAAATCAGGCAGGCAAGCACTTACACATATTCTGCGGCGGGCGGGTAATTGTCTTGCCGCTTTCATATGTAAAACAGGAAACATCAAGCGGAATATTGTATTTCTGAACATTTTCAAGCTTCAACACATAATTGTAATAATGCTTCGGGTCTCCAGTCCATCCGATAAGC
>UMCP01022608.1_pt1 | contig 11770 bp, 17 predicted proteins | sample 1964261 | NCBI WGS metagenome assembly UMCP01 (sample SAMEA4835971, study PRJEB28245) | human gut metagenome | biome: gut microbiome; material: fecal sample | place: Denmark | collected 2008
GGCGAGGACATCAGGTTGATGAGATATGTGCCCTGCGCGTCCAGCTGCGCAGCCGCTCCGCCGCAGCGTCGTTGTCCGCAAAGACGCTCTGCTTGACCTCAATGATACGATACCGATCCATGCCGTGCCTCCTGTACGTTTTTCCAGTAAAAAGTGTAACATATGCAGGAGAACTTTGCAAGAAGATGCAGACAAACCCGGCATTTTGCCGAAAAACGCCGCCGGTGCTTTTGCGCCGGCGGCGTTGTGGATTGGGTGTGAATGCTGCCTCAGCGCTTCCGGCTGCGGCGTTCGCGGAGGTCTGGGAGGGCGGCGGCGGAGAGGAGCAGGAACGCGCCGGGCAGCGCCGCCTGGGTCGCGCCGTTCACCTTTTTCACGCAGAAGCCCGCGAAGCACACCCGGGTCCAGACCGTGTTGGATTCCTTGACCGTGGGGGTCTGCACGGTCCGGAAGCCGAAGGCGTTGACGGCCTCCAGCCACGAGACCGTGCCGCTGGCCTGATCCTGATCGACCTTCGCGCGCAGGAGAGCCATGGAGTCTTCGTCAAAGGTCTTCGGCGCGCATACCGGGATCCGGACCCGGAACGTCGAATTCCCGGCCAGCACGGTCCCTTCTCCGGCGACGAGCTTGAAGGCGGTGACGGACGCGTAGTCGGTGACCGAGGTCGTCCAGATATCGGAGTCTACCATCTCCTCCATGGAGTGGGTGTAGACCTCCGGGCTGGTGGTGTAATAGACCGTATAGCCCTCCGGCGGCGTGATGGCGCTGCGCAGGCGGACCGGGAATTCCGAGCCGCGGCCGGATGCGCCGAAGAGATTCGGGTCGCCGATGCGGGGCAGGGTATCGTAGACCGTCAGGCCGGTATGCACAGCGGCAGTCTCGTTGACGATCTCCAGCAGGTAGTCGAAGTCGGATCCGGCCTTGACCAGCAGTCCCTGCTTGCTCCAGCTGTCCGACCCGGCCGGGGCGATGAATTTCTCCGCGTACATCGACTGGGCGGCGATGATCGTGGCGTCGGAGAACGCATAGGCGATCTTGTCGTTGGTCTCGCCGTCCAACGGGTAGCTGTTGATGGACCGGGCAGCGTTCGTATAGGTGACCTTTGTCTGCCCGTCCGGGACGTGGGTGTGTTCCGGGTCGCGGTAGACCGTGTAGGCATGGAAGCGGACCTGCCCGCCGGCCTGCATCTCATAATCCTCCGCGAAGACCGACGCGGTCACGGGCAGCCGGTAGTTGTCGGGGACCACATCGTCCAGAAAGCTGAGCGTGAACGGCAGCATCAGCGTCTGCGTCCGGTCATAGACCGTAAAATAGATGCTGATCGTGTAGTTCTCCCCGTTCTCTTCGACTGAACCGATCGTATATTCCGTGATGGTGGAATTGGTCGAGAACGGCGGGATCCGGATCGAGTCTTTTTCGACATACTGCTTGGGCATCGACAGCGTGACGGTCAAATTCGTCGGATCTTCGTCCAGATCTTTGGGTTCCAGCCGGATAAACCCGGCCATGGTGCTGTGCGTATAGTAGCCGACACCGTAAAAAATATTATAGCACAGGAGATGAAAAAACAATGTCAGAACGCTGGAAATCCGGGACAGATGGGCGGCAGAAAACAAAACAGCCATTCCTTCCGGAATGGCTGCTTGCGGGCAGATGGATCAGGCTTCCTTCTGCTCCGCCCCATAGCGGCACAGCAGGGAGCCCAGCAGGAACATGAGGCCCAGCACGAGACTCGCTTCGTTGTCAAAATACAGCTCCGCGGCCGTGGCCGTCTCGGTGTTCAGGAACCCGGCGGCGAGGCCCTCGGCAATGCTGCCGAGCAGGGAGCTGCCGAGCGGAATGGCCAGCGCCAGAATACCGAGCCGCTGCAGCTCCTTCGCCCCGGCGAGGGTGAAGGGCGTTTCGGCCCGCAGCTCGTTTTTGAAATAGCATTCCGCGAACTTTGCCAGCACCGCCTTCCCGGCGCAGACGAAGACCCAGCCGCAGAGCGCGGCTGCGACGCTTTCCGCGCCGCGGCCATATTCGTTGGCGATCAGCCCGTGCAGGCGGATATTGCCGAGCTTGAGTACCGCGTCGCTTCCAAAGCGCAGGCCGATCAGCCCCGCGATGCAGCCGCAGAAGCCGACGACGGACAGGACGAACGCGATCTTGCTGAGAATACTTCCGAGACTCGAAAGCTTCTGGATGGTTTTCAGGGATCTCATTGGGATCCTCCTTCCGGTAATTTGTGAAAGATTACGGTCTGCTGCTTCATGGAGATCTTCCCGACGGCGTAGCCGTACGCGGGCAGCTCCTTTTTGCGGGTCAGAAATGAATGGTCGAGCGCCGTGCCCGCAAGGGCCGCGATCTCGTCAAAGGTCAGCGTCAGCTGCGTCTGGCCGCTGGTTTGCAGATAGCGCCAGAGCGCGTCATACTTGCTCATCTTCGTGCTGATGGGCGTCTTTGGCCTTGCCTCTGAAGTTCAGCGCCGCCGCCAGGCAGCCGAGCGCCCCGGCCCAGATCAGCGCCGCATAGACCCACTGCCGTATGAGAGCAAAAAGCGCCCCCGCCAGCAGCATCAGAACGCCCGCCGCCGCGAGCAGCCGAATCGTCTTTTCCATGGTGTTCTCCTCCTGTTTTCTCAATAAAAAGCCCAAAATGGGCGCTTGTAACGGGTAAAAACGCAGAGTGAACCTGTTTTTGCTCTCAGGTTCAGCTCTGCGTCTTAGCGTCTGGCTGACAAAGATATTCGGTTTTCTGACCCCGCATGGAGATCAGGAACGTCCGCCGGCACTTCGGGCAGAACAGCGGCATGCCGGGCAGCTTCTGCTCCGCATAGCTCTCAAAGCGGCGCATCGCGGCCTCACGCACGGCGTCCTGCACCTCTTTCATGCTGGCAAAGACCGTGAAGATCGGGCGGGCGGAAGCGCCGAGCGCGTCGCCCAGCTCCTTCGCGGTGAGCGCCTCGACGCCTTTTTCGGAGACGATCGTCAGCGCGGCCTGCACGATCTCGTCCCGGGTGAATTTCGGTTTCGGCGGCATAGACTCCCTCCTGAAACGAAAATATCTGTTTTAAAACGCTCGTTCTGCAACGAGCGATTTAGATTATGGCGACGGAAAAAGCGTTTGTCAAGCCCTTTTTGTTCGGCTTTTCCGGAGAAAATGCGGGGAAGGTCAGTCCGTGTCCCGGTCCTCCTGCGCAGCGATCTCGTTCAAGACGCGGTCCTGATGCGCCTTGATGGCGAGCAGGATCAGAAGCAGCAGAAACAGCGCGCCGGAAAACCCGAACGCGATCGCCGCGGCGAGCTTCCAGCGCTGCAGCTCCAGCGCCAGACCGATCAGCAGGAAGATCCCGACCCACTTGAGCATGATCGTCCCCGGCTCCAGCATATCCAGCTTATAACGATACCGCGTGTCATACGTCACGGGCGGTTTCTCTTTTTTCATATGGTCTCTCCAAAAATCTTATGTTCCATGTTTCATGTTCCGTGTTTCCCAATCTGTGCGGCTGATGCCGTAGACGGCGGTCTGTCTCGATCATGATCATTTGCGGTTCCCTTTCTCAGTCAAAGCAGGGCGCAACGTAGGTTCGGATCAATTCGATCCGGTCCTTCACACGGGGCTGAAAGTGGGAGATGATGGCGGCGACCAGGTTTTTATCCGGGCTGACATAGAGGGCATTGCCGCCGTCGCCCATGGCCGCAAAGCCGTGCCCCTGCGGGAGGACCCACCACAGATATCCGTAGGGCAGATCGCGCTCTGCCCACCGGCTCTGCTCGGCGGTGCTCTCCCGCACCCAGCGTTCCGATACGAGCCGCTGCCCGTTCCAGATGCCGCCGTCCAGATACAGCTGCCCGAGCTTTGCCAGATCCATCGGCGAGAGCGTCAGCCCCCAGCCGCCTGCGTTCACACCCGCCGGGTCCGCGGCCCAGACGCGCAGATCGGTCGACTCGTAAAAGGCCATCAGTTCTTCCTTGCTGCGGAAGGTGATGCTCTGCTCCACGGGGATACCCAGCGGGGCAAAGAGATGCTCCTTTGCAAAGTCCAGCACGGACTGCCCGGTCACCCGCGTCAGAATGCCGGTCAGGATGTCCGGCCCGATGAGCGGTGCGTAGCGAAATTCGCCGACCGGCCCCTTCCTGCCCAGCAGATCGAGGGAAAACCGCACCCGGTCCGGGCTGGTAAAATACTTCGTGTAGGGTGTGGAGCGATATTTGTAGGGCGCAGTCATGGTGAGCATGTCACGGATCGTAATATTCTGAATTGTCTTTTCGCCCCGCTTGGGCGTGTATTCCGGAAAAAATTCCAGGACCTGCTGGTCGATGCTTCCAAGGCAGCCCCGGTCCAGCGCGATCCCGAGCAGGATCGAGACGATGCTCTTGGTCACCGAGAACACGTTAAGACGGCTTTCGGCCGTGCAGCCGCCAAAATAGCGTTCATAGACGGTCTCGCCGTCCTTCCGCACGACCATCCCGGCGATATTGCCGTAGTCCGCCGCGATGGCCGCTTCCAGTTTCATGATGTCTTCCTGTTTCATCTATGTTTCCTCATCTTCCGGCGCCTTCCGTGATCCAGGCGTCCAGAAAGCGCAGTTGTTCTTCCGTGTGGAACCAATGCTCGCCGTCCGGCATGACGGTCAGCTCCGCGCCGACGCGCCGGGCGAAGGCCGAGATGGTTTCCGGCGAGGTCAGATCGTCGTGCGCGCCGTACAAAATGCGGGTGGGCACATGCCATGCGATCGGATGCGCCCGCACGTAGGTCAGATACTTCCATGACAGCGTTTCGCCGAAGACTGTGGGAATTTCCTGCTTTTCGGCAAGCTCCCGCTCGCGCACGCCGGCCCACTGCAGCATATCGCCGATCAGCTTCTCCATATCGACCACGGGAGAGATCCAATACGCCCGGTCGACCAGCGCTGCATCCAGCGCGGACATGGAAAAGAACGCGCCGATGCTGTTGGCGATCAGCGTGAGGCGGTCACAGCGTTTCCGCTGCGCCGCGAAAAACGGCGGGAATTCGGCTTCGGCCTCCCACGGGCTCTGCGCGCGGTAATCAAAGCCGACGACTTCCGCGTCCGGGAACAGCGGCCGGTAATGCCTGGCTTCCGCCGCCGAGCCGCCCTTTCCGTGGACGTAGATAACGATTTCTTTCATATCCGCCACCTTCCCTCCTGCCCCTGCCGCGCGTCTGCGAGCTTTTCCAGGATCCAGACGATGCCGAAGGCCAGCAGCGCGAAGCTGCCGCAGAGCAGGGACAAGATCACATCACAGACATCCGCCAGTGCGGGGTGCTTTTTTATAAATTCTTTCATGGGTATTTCCTTCATTTCTGACAATAAATAAAAGATGCAGCGCGTTCCACGTCTGTTGTGGTCTGCACTGCGTCTAAGCGTCTGGCATTTCAATTTCTTCTGTTTTTCCGTTCTGAAACCGGATCACACAGGTGTATCTGCATTTCGGGCAGAACAGGGGGAAATCCTCCAGCACCGTGTGCGGCCGGAGCTGTGTCCGCGTCTTGCCGCCGCAGCGGGGACAGCGGAGCCAATTCAATTTGAGCGGAAGCGTTTCGGTCATGTTAATCATCCTCCTGTACCCTGGGTCCCTTTCCGACCAGCGCGCGAAAGGCCGCGTCGCGGTCAAAAGTCCCGGCGGCGAAGCCGGCGATCTCCTTGATGGACTTGCAGATGCTGATGCTGACCCCCGTCAGGACCTGCCAGATCTCCTGGTCGGAATACGGGCAGTCGCCGGTCACGATCAGCGTGGACAGACTGTGCACCACGAACCACAGATCGCGGAAATACAGATCCGCTTCCAGCTCTGTGATCTGGTAGATCTCCATCAGCGTCGGCCGGACGAGCGCCTGCAGATGCTTCATCGACTGCATCGCGCTCCAGCCCTGCCCCTGCGCCCGCGTGAGAAACAGCAGCCGGTAGAGCTCCGGCTCCTCCCGCGCGAAGCGGATATACTGCATTCCGACGCCGAAGAAGGGGATCTTCTCCTGCAGGCCCGCGTTCGTATATCGGTCGTACACGCGCACCGCGGCGGCGCAGACCTCCTGCCGGACGATGTCCATCGAGCCGAAGGCCGTGAAGATCGGCTGCGTGGACGTGCCGAGCGCGTCCGCCATCGTCTTCGCGGTCAGCCCCTCGATTCCCTTTGTCCGGACGACCTGCAGCGCGGCTGCCACCATTTCTTCTTTTGTAAACTTGTTCTTCGGCGCCATGGTCCGTGCCCCTTTTTAAAATATATCATTCGATACACATCGTTCGATGTATATCAAACATTATACGCGGCCGGAGCAGCCTTGTCAATAGCGCGGACGCGGCAAACAGGAATTTTTTTACGCGCCCGGCGCAGAAAACGACTGGATCGACACCGTCAGATGTGCCGCGCCGAAGATCAGCATCAGGATCACCGCCGGCAGATTCCGCAGCCACAGCGCCGCGCACAGATAATAGAGGACCGGGAAAACGACCAGCGGCAGCGGGACCAGCAGGAACGCGCGCTGCAGCAGCGCGATCTCCCGTCCGCCGAGAAAATAGCGGATCCATGCGGCGTAGTACAAGGCCAGAAAGCAGACCGCCAGCCAGAACCAGACGCCCTGCGGGCGGACCGGCTCGCGGCTGACAAGCAGCATGACGGCGAGCAGATAAGCGATGCGGCTGCTCTGCTCTACGAGCTCCACCCAGCGGGTGACGGGTGTGGGCGGCCCCGCCTTTCCGGCCGGCGGGAAGGCGGCATAGGCGAGATTGATGAGCATCGGCAGCGCAAAGACCACCAGCCCGACCCAGGAGAACGATACCTTCAGATTCACAGGACGACACCCGCCTTCACAGCAAATGCCGGCAGCTTTGCGGGCTTGCCGTGGATGGCGATCAGCGCGCGGAACTCCCGGCGGAAGGCCTCGCGGAGCCCGGACTCGGTCAGATGCAGATGGTCGGTGTTCGCGAGGATCGCCAGCCCGTAGGAGTAGTAGATCATGTCCTGATGGAACCGGCGCGCGACGTCTTCCGGGTAGCCGAATTCATCCTCCATCGCGCGCAGGACCTCCGGCAGCAGAATGTCGTTCTGGTAAGGCTCCATCTGCCCGCCCTCCAGATACAGCCAGCGGAACAGCTGCTTTTCCTCCGCCGCGAATTTGACGAAGCCCATCCCGTAGCTGCTGTAGCGGGTGTCGTTCCCTTCGTGGGCGCGCAGGGAGTCCTGCACACGCTGCGTGTGCAGCGCGATGGCGCGCGCGCGGAGCGCGGCCTTCAGCTCGTCCATGTTCTGAAACGACGAATAGATCGGCTGCGTTGAGCAGCCCAGCTTTTTTGCGACGCTGCGGGCGTTGACAGCCGAAAATCCGCCCTCCCGCAGCACCTCCACCGCCGCATCCACGATCGCATCCCGCGAGATCCTCCTGACAGCCGGCATAGAATCCTCCTTGATTTATAACACTCAGTTATATAACGCTGCGTTATTATACGCCGCCATCATGTCCTTGTCAACCCCCCGCAGCCAGGCTGCGCCGAAAAAAACCAGCCCATCCGAAGATGGGCTGGCCGGATCGGGAAAATGCGCTACCGCGCAGTCATATGCGCCAGCAAAAAGTCATAGATCTCCGCGGCGGAGGGCGGGCAGCCATTGAGACTGCAGGCAAAGCCCTGCGTGCAGCTGCCGATGCCGAGACTGCCGGTCTTCCCGCGGTAATTCTGCCCAATGCAGATCGTATCGTCAAAGGTCAGGCGGCCATAGTCCGCCTCCAGCTTGTTGAGCGCGTACAGCAAAGACCCGTAGCAGGCGCTGCAGGCTGCATCCGCGCAGACATACCGGCCCAGCGCCTGCACGCGGCGCGACGGCCGCTGGTCTGTGACGGCCTGTGCCGGTTCGTTGAGCGCGGTGATCGTCGCGGCAGAAAGATCTGTGCTGCCGACGCCGAGCGCCTCCGCCATCGGGATGTAGGGGACGTCCTGCGGCTGATATCCCATGGTCCGGCAGACGAAGCTGTCGCAGAGCACCGGATCCTTGCAGGCGAAGATCCGGTCCATTTCGACCGGGTTGCCGCCTTCCTCAAAGTCCAGATCGCCGCAGATGTTGTCGACCAGGATGAAATCCCAGTGGATCAGCGCGTTCAGATGCGCGATCGGCGCGTGCAGCCCGAGTGCGTGGAAGCGGCGCTTTTCCGAGTTGGGGATCAGCCCCTTCGCGTTTTTCAGCGCGCAGGTGATGAGCGTCTGCCCGTGGCCCTTCAAAACCGGCATGTTGATCAGAAATCCGGGGCGCATGGCCTCGTTGCAGACCTTGATCTGCATGCCCTTCGCGTCATAGCTGGCCGAGGCATCCTTCTGCAGGTCGATGAACGGGACCCGGTACTGCCGGCAGACGTCCAGCAGGCCGCTTGTCTGAACGGCCTCCGAGGTCCGGCTGCCGACCCAGGAGCCCTCGATGACGCGCAGGTCGCGAAAGCCGTTTTCCTGCAGGTATTCCAGCACGCCCGCCACCAGCTCCGGGTGCGTCGTTGCACCGCGGGAGGCGGGCGCGCCGATCACCAGATTCGACTTCAGCGCGACCGGGGTATCCCGGCTGCCGATCTCGTCCGCCAGCCCGGCGGCCTGCAGCAGCTGCTTGGTCATCTGTTTATAGTTTTTTCCGTGGATCAGAATGATCTGCTGGTTCTGCATGATTCGTCCCTCCCTGCCGCATGGCGGCGTCCGGTCAACTGCGGCGGCTGGTAAACTCCAGCGTGCGGATCAGCTGCGTCATCATGGTGTTGTACGGCGTGGGGATGCCGTACTGCTTGCCGAGTGCGGCGACCGCGCCGTTGAGATACGCGATCTCCGTCGGGCGGCCCGCGCGGATATCGGTGCGCATGGACGTCGTGCCCTCCCGCGCGCCGTGGAGGACCTGCCAGACAAAATCACAGACCTCCTCATAGGAAAAGCTCTGCCCGGAGGCGTTTGCCACCTGGACGGCCTCGGCGATCTCCTGCCGGCCGAGCGCCCAGGCCTCCTCACACTGCTCCACCATGCCGATCGGCCGGTCAAAGAGTGCGGTCAGCGGGTTGATCGTCAGATTGATGAACGCCTTTTTCCAGATCAGACCGTCAATATTCGTGCTGGCCTCGGCGCAGAAGCCGCAGCTGGTGAAAAATGCTGCCGTCTGCTCGGCGAGCGCCGTCTTGCCGCAGAGACTGCCGATCGTCGTGATCCCCATGCCGCCGTGCTGGCTGACCGCGGTGTCCGAAAGACGCTGGCTGTTGATGGTCGAGGTGCCGACCAGGATCTGCTCCGGACGGAAGAGCTGCTGCAGCGTCTGCCCGTTGCCGATGCCGTTCTGCAGCGTCAGGATGACCGTCTCCGGCCCGATGCAGCCGCGGATGCTTTCGATGGCGTCGCGCGTCTGGAACGCCTTGACGAACACGACCAGAAGGTCAAAGACCTCCGAAGCCTCCGCCGCACAGACGGCGCGGAGCGACCCGCACGCGACCGGCCCCTCGTCGGTCTGGATGGACAGGCCGGTCTCCTCGATGGCCTGTGCCTGCTGCTTCCGGTGCGTCAGAAGCGTGACGTCCGCCCGGCGGGAGAGATAGCCGCCGAACAGACAGCCCATCGCGCCGGTCCCAATGATCCCGATTTTCATAGATTGACTCCTTTCCTGTTGACCCGTTTTCGATCCCCCCGGAGGACCGGGGGAATCGTGATTCTGCCCGATTTCGGAGGCCTGTTTTTGTCGAGAACTCCGAAAATGCGTTTCCCTGTTGACAAGCGGGAAAAATGCGATACAATTGAGTTAACGATAAACAAAGTTAATTGAAATTTTTCAGCTTGTTTATTGCTTATATTTTGAATTATACACGAGATTTTAAATTTTTCAATAGTCAGTATTTAAAAATCAGATTTAGCGATATCTTAACGAGATCCACAAAAATCGACCGGCTTACCGGGCAGAACAAAGGAGTTTTCCCGATGGAACAACATTTTCAATATGGTGTTGCCTGCGCGCTGGAGGAGGTTCCGGCGTCCTGGCCGATCAACCTGCGCGGCAGCATCGACGATCTGACGCAGACGGCGTCGCAGCTCGGCTACGACGCGCTGGAGCTGCAGTTGTGCAACCCGCAGAACTATGACTGGAAGCAGCTCCGGCGGACCGCCGAGCAGCACGGCCTGCGCTTCTGCGCGGACGCGACCGGCCGGGAGCTCATTGAAAATGGACTGTCGCTGATCTCCGACGACGCGGGCGTCCGCCGCGCGGCCATTGACCGGCTGAAGCTCCACGCGGATATGTGCAGCGAGCTTGGGTGCCTTCTGATCGAGGGCAGCATGCGCAGCAGCATTCCCGACGAAGCGCACGCCGCGCAGTGCATGGACTGGCTCTGCCAGGCCACGGAGGAGCTGACAGCCTATGCCGCGGCGCGCGGCGTGGAGGTCGTGATCGAGAATATCACGGCCAGCATCAGCAACTATCTCAATACCATGCGGGAGGTGACGGATTTCGTCCGCCGATTCTCCTGCAAAAACCTCGGCGTCCATCTTGATACCTACAGCATGATCGCGGAGGAGACGGATATCGCCGGAGCGGTCCGCTACTGCGCGCCGGAGTTGCGGTACGTCCACTTCTCCGACACGTCCCGCTTCTTTGTCGGCGGCGGCAACGTGGATTTCCGCAGCCATATGCACGCGCTGCGCGAGGTCGGCTATACCGGCATCATCGCGGTCGAGTGCCGTCCGTACCCCGATGCCTATACCAGCGCGGAGCGCTGCATCCGGTATATGCGGGCGATGGAAACGATCGTGGATATTGAACGAAGCAATTTTCGATAATGCGATAAGGAGGCTACTGAATGAATGAACGAATCGCCCGCCTGCGCGCAAAAAACCTGACGCAGCAGCCGGAAATATGCAGTGAACGCGCACAGATCGTAACACGTGCGTACGAAAAATACAAGGACCTTCCGCCGCTTCTTCTGCGGGCGAAGACCTTTGAAGCCATCATGCAGGAAATGACCATCTGGATCGCCGACGACGAGCTGATCGTCGGCAATCAGGCGAAAATGGCCAAGGGCGCGCCGGTCTATCCGGAATTCTCCGTGGACTGGATCATCAAGGAGCTTGACAGCTTCAGCACCCGCACCTCCAGCAGATTCCTGCTTTCCGAGGAAAACAAGGCCGTGCTGCGGGAGCTTCTTCCGAAGTGGCAGGGCAGAACGACGAAGGACCGCGCGCTGAGCATCATCCCCGAGGCCGCGAAGGAGGCCATGGCCAGCCAGGCGTTCCTGCTGTCCCCGCTGTCCAGCGGTCTCGGCCATATCAGCGTCAGCTATCAGAAGCTGATCGACCACGGCATCGACTTCCTGCTTGACGAGATCCAGGAAAAGCTGGCGCACTGCCAGCCGACCGCCGCGGAGGACGTGGAGCGGAAAGTATTCTACGAAGCCTGCCAGATCGTCCTGCAGGCCATGCTGCACTTCGCTGAGCGCTTCGCCGTCCTCGCCGAGACCCAGGCCGCGCAGACCGAAGGCCAGTGGAAGGACGAGCTGCTCGAGATCGCCCGTGTCTGCCGCAAGGTCCCCCGCGAACGCGCCGAGACCTTCCATGAGGCCCTGCAGAGCTTCTGGTTCTTGCACCTTTGCCTGCAGATCGACTCCAACGGCCACAGCATGAGCCCGGGCCGCCTTGACCAGTACACCTGGCGCTGCTACGAAAACGACATGCAGCGCGGCGTTTCGCCGGAGCGGGAAGAGGAGCTGCTCGGCTGCCTCTGGGTCAAATTTGCGGAGATCAGCAAGCTGCGCGACTACATGGGCTCGCTCG
>UMCP01028959.1_pt1 | contig 11719 bp, 19 predicted proteins | sample 1964261 | NCBI WGS metagenome assembly UMCP01 (sample SAMEA4835971, study PRJEB28245) | human gut metagenome | biome: gut microbiome; material: fecal sample | place: Denmark | collected 2008
ATGACGACGTGCTTGAGGAGGAACGCCGGCTCATGTATGTGGCCGTGACGCGCGCCGAAGACACGCTTGACGTCTCATATGCGCGTACCCGTGAAGGCAATGAGGGTGAAAGGGCACGACGGGTGTCGCGCTTCTTCCGCTGATACTGCGAACGGAATAGCGCGATTACTCGGCGTCGGTATCGTTGTTGCTGCCGGATTCTGCGGAATCGTCAGAGTCGCTGCCATTGGTATCGGATTCGCCGCCCTTGTGCTCTTCCTCGTCAAGCAGCTTGCTGAGTTCGGCATCCCAATCGATGGTCATGCCATCGGCGTCGCCAAGGGGCTGCGACGCCATATCGGTGGCATTGGAAGCGGCGAACGTCGTATTTTCCGTGTTTTCCGACGATCCGTTGTTCTGCGACTGTGAGGTGTTGTCATCGTCATCATTCGGCAGTTGCGGCAGTAGATCGGGATGTGACCATTTCGCGTCTCGTGCCTGCGCGCCTTCCGTAGCGCAGATGTTATCCCACAATGCGGCCGCTTCACGCATGCGCTTCGGGCGTAATTGCAAGCCGATCAGACTTTCGAAGGTGCGTTCCGCGGGACCTCCGATGGCGCGCTCGCGGCGGAGCATCTCACGAAGCTGTTCGATATGCGGAATATGAGCCATGCCGGCGCGCCACACTACGGTGTCTACCCAACCCTCTACCAAGGCGAGCAGATTCTCCAGCGATTTCATGGCCTGCTGTTGTTCAGGCGTGTCAGGGAACGCCACCTTGGTGATGTTCACCGCGTCGGCCATGGAATCCGGGTCGACGGACTGCGCATCGCGGATCTGCTCCTCCATGGCGTCCAAATCGATGCTGGTGCCACGGGCATACTTGCCCAACAGCGCCTCGAAGCGTGGCATCAGCCACGGCACGGAAGCGTACAGGCGCGAATGGGCGAGCTCTTGCAGTGCAAGATAGCTCATTACTTCGTTCACGTCGATTTCCAAGGATTTCGCATATTCGACGACATTCTGCACGATCAGGCCTCCAGCCGGATTCTTCAGCAACGAAATGCTTTGGTCGAAACTGCCGCGCACCTCATGCGACAAATCGCCGGCGGCACGTCCCAGCTGCATGGCGAACGACGTATTGCCGACGAAACGCATGAGTTTTGCCGGATCTTTCATATCATCGGGAATCGGAATCTGCACCGGACCGGCGAAAATGCCGGAAATTTCCGTATGGAATTCGGAATCGCCGAAACGCTGTGACAAAATCGAAGCCAGAGCGTCGCTCATCGACTCGGCAATCGGGGATGCAAACTGCGCCCAGGAATCGATGCATCCTTCCACCCAGCCTGCGCGGGTAAGCACCTGCGTTTCGCCTTGCGCGGGGTTGAATTCGCAAGCGGTGTCAAGCCACAGATTCGCCTCGCTGATGGCTCGCCGGGCCATCTCGCCGTACTCCGCGCTCACACTGGTTTCCGATCCTTCGCCATTGGCCTGCTGCAATGCCAATGATTTCGCCAGTTTGACGTTGATTGGACCTTCCTCGGTGATGTGCTGGATGTCTCCGAAAGTGTTGAGCCCGCCCGCAGTGAACGCCTGCATCATCGACCTGACCTCGGCCGGCTTGGGAAGCTTGCTCACATCCTGACTCATCAACTGGTCGCGCAACTCTTCCGGCATGTTGGAAAACTGGTTCCATGCCATCTCGCCTTGAATTGGTCCGAAACAATCGATAAACCATTGGCGGATCGCGTTCTCGTCCATGCCGGCCCTGCCTTTTCCTAAGCGTTTTTTCAAGTTTGGTTGGTTCCATACTATGTTATGGGAGGTATGCCCAAGATGAAGGAAACACGACGAATTCACGGCAAAAACACACGTAGCGGCGCTCCGGGACGTGTCAAACGATGGCTGATAGGCGCGGAAGGTTGGCTGTCCGCGCGTTCATGGCGTTATCTTGCAGGACCGTTGGTGGCGGTACTGTGCGTATTGGTGTTGATTATGCCCAGCGCGTATGTGGTGCAGGTGCCCGGCCCGACACAGAATGTGCTCGGGGAGGTTTCCGGCAAGCAGGTCATCGCCGTTTCCGGTGCGAAAACGTATAAGGATTCAGGCCAACTGCTGTTGGTCACGGTCAATGCTTCAGGCGTGCCAGGGTACCCGGTGTCGAACGCGCAGGCATTGGTGGCGTGGGCCGATTCGAAATCCACGGTGATGCCTCAGGAAGCGGTGGTTCCTGTTGGGCAGACCGCAGAGGAATACAAGCAGTCCAGCGACAAGGAGATGACGTCATCGCAGGATTCCGCCACCGCAGCGGCGAAAAAGTTCCTGGAAGAGCATGGTTATGACGTGTCCGGCATGAAGGTGTCCATGCATGTGGACGACATCGGCGGGCCGTCGGCGGGCATGATGTACACGCTTGGTCTGATCGACAAGGTGACCGGTGAAAAACTTTCTGGGGGTAAGATCATCGCGGGAACGGGCACTATGAACGACAAAGGTGAAGTCGGTGAAATCGGAGGCATCCGTTTGAAGATGCTCGGAGCGAAACGCGACGGAGCAACTTGGTTCCTTGCCCCGGAATCCAATTGTTCCAGCGTTGTGGATCATATTCCGGAAGGTTTGAACGTGGTGAAGGTGTCCACTTTGCAGGAGGCGTACGATGCGCTGATTGCCGTCCGAGACGGCAAGGGTGCATCCCTGCCGCAATGCTCCGCGGGAGAATGACGCATTCCGAGATATAAGAAAAAACAATCTCGCAAAGTGAGCAATTCCACGGTTCGTAACGTATATGTTCGAGCAGTGTTGGTATATTGACGAACGTGAATCAAACGGCATCTGATAACGCTGAAGAATTCGGTTTCCACGCCGGCGACCTGGTACAGGAATGGCTGTGGGACGATGATGTGGACGACTCGATCCGCGCCAAGATCGAGGAGCTGACCGGTGAAGAGCTGGTCGACGAGGACTATGATTCCGCCGTTGATGGCGTGATTATCTGGTGGCGCGACGGCGATGACGAAGACGAACTGTCTGACACCATCGTCGATGCGTATGCGGTCCTCGGCGACGATGGTCCATTGTGGGTGCTCACCCCGAAGCCGGGGCGCCCGGGCGCGGCAAGTTCAAGCACCGTGCAGTCCGCCGCGAAGACCGCCGGCATGAATGCAGCCACGCCGCTGACCGTCAGCGGTGACTGGAACGGCATCCGTCTGCGCGCATTCGGCAAAGGCCGCTAATCGTATTCGTTTTACCCGCCTCGACACGCATGGCCAAGGTCGGGCGCTCATATAAAGGCTTGGAATCACATGATTCCAAGCCTTTTTGCTTGCGGAAGCAGTCGAAGAAGATGTTTCCATGGAATTGTCTATATTGACAAAAGTCATGACTTTGCTGACACGCGCACGAGATAGTTGGGAATATCAGAAGAGTCGGAACGGCTTATTTTTGCGGAAACAAAAGGTGGGCGATGAGGGACTCGAACCCTTTGCGCTCGGTTTTCCCGATCGTTGTTATTCCGCCGTTTTCCCAGTGTTTCCAACGGTTCCCGCATGGTTCGCAATTCACTTCAAATCACTGCAATTCACTGCAATTACCGGAAAAGCGTGGGCAAAATGTGGGCACGGATGGGCGTGGCTCACCAGATCATTGGTAGTCCGAGGCATTGGCGTGCCCACCGTTCCACGGCCAGATTCTCCTCGTCGTCGCCAAGCAGCAACAAGTATCCGGCAGGGTTTCCGTTCTTCGCATGTTCCAGCTGCTTGATTACGCCCCAGTCCTTCAAGGTGGCGATTGAGCGTTTGAATTCTTGGTTTGCGGCGCCTTTTCGCTTTTCGATGTATTCCTGGGCGTCTTCGCTCATGGCCTGCTCTGGCGATATGCCTAGCTTGCCGTAGTCGTATGCGAATGTTTCGGCTCCACGCTTGTAGTATCGGCATGGGTAGCCCTTGGCTTGCGCGTCGGCGGTTGGGCAGTTGCGTTCCGTGTCCCAGTCATAGGTGACGCTGGCCATGTAGGTGAGCAGCAGCAGCGCTGAGTTGCTTGTGGAGAGAGTGCCGTCCGCCCTCATCTTGGAAAACTTGCCCATTTGACCGAGCTGACGGATTGCGTTGAAGTTGCGGTAGCCCATTTCTTCCATGTCTTTCCTCCCCACCTGCTGGTAAATTGGCAAGTGGAGAAATGCTCGCGCTTTTCTTCATCCCCTTCGGTGTGACAGCGCCGGAGGGGCTTTTCTTTACCTGTACTTATTTGTACCATCGGTAGAGGACAAATAAGTACCAACTGGCAGTACGTATAAATACCGCAACCAATACTTATATGTACCAACCTATATAAGTAATATATAGATTGGTAACATTCTTTTAATAAGGGCCGCTAGCCGATTTTTGCATCGATCAATGCCTCGGTAATGGAGCCCACCTTGACGATGCTCGTATTAGCTATCGTGCCGTCGCTCACGGATCCACCGCCGCTGCCAGTGGACGCGAACGCGTCCAAATCCCGCTGAATCTGATTGTCGGACGCATCCTTGTCTATGGCCTTCACCAGAGCCGCGTAATTCGCCGACACGTGCGTGTCATCGCCATCGAGATAGGCGCGAAGCGACGTGCCGCCACTATAAGTGATCACGTCCGCCGTGAAACCATCGAACTGCGCATGGAGGCCGGAACCGTCTTCGAAGACTGAAAGACGATATTCCAATCGGGAATGCGCACTGTCAGTCGTGGTCTTGAATTCCTCCGTGCCGGACGGCTGCTGCCCTATCGCGGAGGCAAATGAGTCAAGCACGGTGCTCGGCGCCAGCTTGGACTGCTCATCGTCCTGAAGTGTCCCTGAAGCTGGATCGTCGATGACGGAATGTGTGGGCTGCTGCAAGGTGGAGTCGTCCGGCGTCGCGACGTTGGCTACCTTCGCCACTCCGGCAAGCACCAGGCAGATGCAGGCCACGCAGAGAATCTTCTGTCTTTTGCTGAGGCTGTCAGGCTTCTTTGCTCCGTGATTGCTCATTTTCTCCATTTCCTCCTCTTGATTTCCTGTCATTCTACGCGAGAACCTCGCCGAATGGCGGGGTTTCGGTCATTGGATGTTTCGCTCGGCTAGGATCAGCCGGAAGTCTTCAAGCACCTGTGTCGTTATGTCGAGTTCGTTCGCGATCTGCCATTCGTACTCGTACATGCGTTCGAGCAGTGCGAGCTCGGCGGGATTGACCAATAGGAGCGCTGTCTGCGTGCGGCAGCGGCGTTCCTGCTTCGAGCAATCGTTCAAACAGCCGGTGTCGCCATGCCGCCAGTGCAGCAGCTCGTGCACCAAAGTGCAGCGCTTCGCCGCATAAGTGAGCCGACGGTCTATGAGGATGACGTGGTTTTCGTTGTCGTAGCAGCCCCATAGTCCGTCCGGCAGGATGGCGCTGGACACGGTGACGGGCAGGCCGATGATGGCGCGTCGCATGGCGCCGTATGTCATGCGCCGGTCGATCGGCAGGTCAGGCAGGCTCGTCGTAATCCGGCCCAGCCTCTCCATCGATGGCCTCCTGCTTGCCGGCAGCGTTATAGGCGGCAAGACCATAACCGCCTGCCTGCGCTTTCCTCTCGGCGGCTTCGACAGCATGGCGTTTGGAGTCCATCACGATGTCTCCGATGGGTACGCCGGTCACTTCGCTGATGCGTTCCAGGTCACTCAGGTTGAGCGGGCGCGTGAAGTTCTGCCGTTTGTACCAGTAGTCCTCGCCGAAGCCGCAGGCCTTGGTGAATTCCTTGATGGTCATGCCGCTTTGCTTTTGGAGTCTGACGCACTCTCGCATGACCTGTTTTGCGAATGTGGTCACTTCGTTTGCTTTCATACCCATGCCTCCAGTATAGCCAATTACGTAGTCATTGTGTGCAAATTGTAAAGAACTATGCAAATTCATAGTATAAATCTACGAATTTGCATAGATTAAAAACGTCGAAAGGAAAAACGAGATGTTGAGCACCAAGAAGACCAAGACCCCCGACCACTACCCGTGCGGCCACATGCGCGGCCCCGGCTGGCACGACTGGCGCGCCTGCCTCGCCAAGCAGGGAATCGAGGAGGATGAATGGCCGGTCTGACGGAAACAGCCAGCAGAAACCTTAAAGCGGAACTCGCAAGACACGACAAGACACCGAAAGACCTAGCAAAAGCATGGGGCCTCGAAATAAGAGCCGTAAACAACAGGCTCAAAGGCCACACGCCACTCTCGACGGACGAAATCGAAAAAGCGGCATCCATGCTCGACATGGAACCTGAAAACCTCGTCATGCTCCTCATCCAGCCAATCGACAGCATCAAACAATTCAAAGCCTGAAATCCACACCAAAGGAGCATCCGATGGACAGCAAGACCTACAACAAAGACCTGCGCAAGACCTGCGTGGAAGCCGTCTTCGACGAATTCGCCGAGCATGGCGACATGATTCGCCCGCAATACGCGGAACAGTGGGATGAAATCGACGCGAGCCGATTCCTCGGCCACATCACCGGACCGATGGACATCGACGTGCCCGACCTCGTGGACGTCATCATCGACACGATCGTCAAGGAAGCGCAGAAATGACCAGCCAACTACTCGACCCGCCAAAACCGCCGACACTCCACGAAACCGGAAGCCTGCTGCTCGCATCAAGCGGATTTTATATCCGCTTCCATGAGGATGGCAGCGCCAGTCTCGTGGACGGCATCCAAGACGTCACCCTCGCGGACTTCACGTCAGCGGAAATCGAAGGCATCGCCTACGGGATCAACGACAAGGTGGGAGACACGCGATGAGCTGGATGGACGACGGCGGATTCGAGATGCAGTCCTTCACCGCCCAGGACGGCAGGCCGATGGCGCGAATGGTCTTCTGCACATCGACCGGCCAAACCTACTTCACCTTCACCAAAACCGAAGTGCAACGCGTCAGACGTGAATGCAATCGAATCCTCAAGGAAATGGAGGAAACCAAATGACCAGCCATGACCAACTGCACGACAGCGGACAGGCGGAGAACACGAAGCCGAACTACACGCTCCGCCGTCTGAAGTTCGCAGCCGCCGTCATCGGATTCGTGAGCAGCATGACACTGCTGTTCACATGGCATGTGACCGACAGGCACATGGCATGGCTCGTCGCCGGAATCTACATCTTGACCGGCCTGTGGCTGACCGTGCGATTCGCGCCACGCGAATAAGACTTCCCACCAGCCGACAGTCCAAAGAAACAAACCAATTAGGGACGTTTTCGCGGACATCCACGTTCACCATGCCGGCTGGCGGGAACCATAACTGAATATCGATTATTATCCACGCGCCGACCACTTGCTTCACATACACTGTCGGCGCATTCGGCTGGGCGACGGTTCGCCCGTCCACGGATTCCAATCCTCTTCTCTCTAACTATCAAGAAGCAGGCATTCCGGTGCTTGCAGACCCTTTCAAGTCCGCCTGACGGCTTCCATCGCCGTCGGCCACGCCACCGACCGCGAACACGTTCAGGTCTGTGTTCCAACAGTCAAAGGGGCGCTCGGAATCCAAGGACGGCACTGGTTCGAATCCAATGCCAGCCACTCAGCCCCATCCACTCGTCAGGGTGGGGCACACAACGTCAACAAGCAAAGGAAAAAGCCTATGAGCAATGAAATCCAGCGATTCGATTTCAAGGGCGCGGCACTGCGCACTCTGACCGACGAGGCGAGCGAACCATGGTTCGTCGCCAAGGACGCATGCGACATCCTCGGTATTGACACAAATCATCTCCGCGAAGCTCTTGATGATGACGAAATCACAAACCTCCGTAATTCGGAGGTTTGGAATCAGCCAGGGCGTGCGCCTCTCATCATCTCTGAGCCCGGCCTGTACAAGCTCATCATGCGTTCGCGGAAGCCGGAAGCCAAGGAGTTTCAGCGTTGGGTGACGCATGATGTGCTGCCGCAGATCCGCAAGACCGGCGGCTACATTCCCACCACGGACGTGGATGATGACATGACTATCCTCGCGAAGGCGGTGATGATCGGCCAACGCACCATGGAGGCGCAGAAGCGGCGCATCGCCGAACAGTCCGAGCATATCAAGGCGTTGGAGCCGAAAGCGCGGTTCGCGGACGCCGTGGCCGCGTCGGACGGTACGTGCCTTATCGGGGAACTGGCGAAGATGCTACGCCAGAACGGTTTGGACATCGGCCAGAACCGACTGTTCGAGATTCTCCGGCAGGACGGGTACCTCGGCAAGACCGGCTCGAACCGCAACGTGCCGACCCAGAAGGCCATGGACTTGGGACTGTTCCGCATCAAGGAAACCGCCATCACCCATTCGGACGGGCACGTGACCATCAACCGCACCGCGAAGGTCACCGGCAAAGGCCAGACGTACTTCATCAGCCGCTACTGCCCACCCGCCGACGATGAGTGACGATCTGCTCACGCCAGGCGAACTGGCCGTCATGCTCGGCATGAGCGTGCGCACCCTTGCCAATTGGCGGAGTACCGGCAAGGGGCCGCCGTACTTGAAAATCGGCGTGGAACCGCCAGAAGGCCATCAGGACAGGCGCAAGGTCAGATACCAACGTCAAGTCGCGGAAAAGTGGGCATTGGCGCACAGGTATCAAAGGACGGTGGCGAGATGAAAAACGGCATGTTCGTTCCAGTGACACGGATACAGAGCAGTCCAAACGTCACAAGCGACGGGAAAGCACGCGTCGACACCGGCAAGCCGACCCTCACCCAGCAGGGCATCGACGTGGCCAAGTTCATCCACGACAACCACGCGCTCATCGAAAAACTTAGAAAGGGAACACGTTGAAACACGAATACACGTTCGAGGAACTCGCCGAACTGAAGAGAATTTACGACGAGTCGGGCGAAGCGGGACTCGACATCACGGAAATGCGGGCGTTGCGCAAGGCCGGACTCCTCACGCAAGGCCTTCCGGCGAAACCGGAGGAACCGTCGAAACGCGATCTCATCCTCGCGCACTGCCAAAAACGCATCGACCAAGGCCAACCGTTCGACGGCAAGGAAACAGCCGAAGCATTAGGCATGAGCCAGAAAACGGTCGGCAACATTCTCGGCCAACTCCGCAAGGAAGGACTATTGCCGGCCTTCGACAAGCATTCACCCCGCACGCGCAAAAACACGAAAAACTCCACAACCGGAAAGAAGAAAGAAACCATGACCACCACAGTCCAGGAACAGAAGCCGGAAGCCAAGCCGGAAGAGCCGCGCATCATCATCGCGAACGCCTTGGTCGGCATCTTCGACGCGGTGAGCGCCTTGCAGCGCACCGCGTTCCAAGCCAACGACAAGGTGGTTTACGGTTTCGCCACGAAACTGCTCACCGGTGAATTGATGGACATCAAGGCCAACTACTCGAAGGACGCAAAATGAAGCTCAATTTCGACAGCAAGGATGGCGTTTTCGCCATCAAAGCCGAAAGCGAAGAGGAAAAAACCGCGCTCAAAACGTCGGCACCTGCCATCTGCAATCTCATCATCGATTTTTTTAACGGTGAAGTCCAGGAAATGAAGGTGGCGAAGGAATGAAGAGTATCCCACTCAAGGACACGGAACGCTACACGATTGAACGGTTCCGGCAGTGCAAGAAGACGGAACGTCATCTCGCGTGGTTGAAGAGCCGTAAGGCCGGCGTGGGCGGTTCCGACATGAGCACGATCCTCGGCCTGAATTCCTTCAAGACACCGTATGAGCTGTGGCTTGAGAAGACAGGCCGTGTGGAACCGGAGGACATCTCCGACAAGTGGGCGGTGGTCAAGGGCAATGCCTTGGAAAACGAGCTCAGGAAGCGTTTCCGCTCGAATCATCCGGAAATGCTCGTCACGGACGGCACCGACAAGCAATTCATCAGCCGAGGGAAGCCGTATCTTCGCGCTTCGCTTGACGGCATCCTGCAGGGGGAGGACGGGAGCTTCGGAATCCTTGAGATCAAGACGGCGGGTAATCGTCGAGCGGGGGACTGGCATGACGAGGACGGCAACCTCCGAATCCCGCCATACTACTTGGCTCAAGTCGAGTTCTATGCGCTCGTCACTGGATGGACGTGGGGCTACGTGTACGCGGCCATCGGAGACGACGAGCCGGTGGAGATACCTTTCCGGGCCGACGTGGAGGATATGGGCGCGATCGACAAGGCCGCAGCCGACTTCTGGCGTTTCGTCACTTCCGGCACTCCACCGCAGTTGACCGGCGGTGACGTGCAGAAGGCGTGGCCGGAACCGACGCCGGACATCGTGGACGAAAGCGACGACGATGACCTCTACGACCTGCTCGCAAGATACGAGAGCACGTCCAACCGCGCGAAGGACCTGAAAAACGAGCAGAAGGAATTGCAGGAGCAGATCATCCTGCGCATCGGCTCGCATACGGGCGTGCGCTGCGGCAACCTCCAAGCCACCTACAAGCCGACGACCCGCAAGGAATACGTCGTCAAAGCCGCCACATACCGCAAATTCGCATTCAAAGCCACCGAAGAAACCGAAGAAAAGGAGCAATAATCATGGGAGCAATCGCACAGCAGGCGCAAGGCCGGCAGATGGTCGAAATGACGCCGAAGAAGAACCTCCAGATGCTGATGCGGAAAAGCTGGCCGCGTATCGCCAGCGTCGTCGGCAACAACATCAGCCCCGACCGCCTCTACCAGATGTGCGTGTCAGCTATCAACAAAACGCCAAAACTCGCGGAATGCTCGCCGCAAAGCGTGCTCTCCTGCTTCATGACCTGCAGCGCGCTCGGATTGGAACCGTCCAACGTGGACGGATTGGGCCGCGCCTACGTGCTTCCCTTCTACAACAAGAAATCCGGCGGAATGGAAGCCACGTTCATCATGGGCTACCGTGGCATGATCGACTTGGCGCGACGTAGCGGCCAGCTCGTGGACATCAGCGCCCGCGCGGTACACCAGGGAGACGAATTCTCGTACAGCTATGGCCTCAACGAGGAGCTGCACCACGTGCCATGCGCCAACCCCGGCGAACTGACCCACGTGTACATGGTCGCGCATTTCAAGGACGGCGGACACTACTTCCTCGTCCTTAACCGTCAGGAGATCGAGCAGGCGAGGGCACGCAGCAAGAGCGGCAATTTCGGCCCGTGGAAGACCGATTACGAGGCCATGGCGAAGAAGACCGCCATCCGTCGTGCCGCCCCGTACCTGCCTTTGACCGTGCAGGCGCAGACCGCCGTCGCCGCCGATGATATCACGCCTGATTACGGCGACGTGTTCCAGCCGGTGCTCGATGACGATAGCGCCGACGAAGCCGATGACGTGACCGCCGAGGTCATGGAAGCGGATACGCCGGAGGATACAGAAGCCGACGTGAAGGAGGCTGAGTGATGGCAGGAGAAACCGTTATCACGATCGTCGGCAACCTGACCGCCGACCCGGAATTGCGCACGACGTCCGCTGGCGCGCAGGTCGCGTCGTTCACGATCGCCAGCACGCCGCGCTCCTGGAACCGTAATACGAACCAGTTCGAAGACGGTCAGGCTTTGTTCATGCGCTGCTCCGCGTGGCGCGACTTGGCCGAACATTGCGCCCGCTCACTCGCGAAGGGCATGCGTGTGATCGCGCAGGGTCGTTTGCAGCAGCGTTCCTATCAGGCGCAGGACGGTTCCCAGCGCACGGTTATCGAGTTGCAGGTGGACGAGATCGGCCCGTCCCTGCGGTATGCGATCGCTCAGGTGCAGAAGATGCAGTCAGGCGGATACCAAGGCGGCAATGGTGGCGGCTATCAGCA
>UMCP01066691.1_pt1 | contig 11701 bp, 6 predicted proteins | sample 1964261 | NCBI WGS metagenome assembly UMCP01 (sample SAMEA4835971, study PRJEB28245) | human gut metagenome | biome: gut microbiome; material: fecal sample | place: Denmark | collected 2008
GAGGTCGTAAATCATGTCCGTCTTGTCTACATAAACGTAGCCGTCTTCTATAATCCGGTCGAAGCTCTGTATTCCTATTGGGTATTTCATTTTTGCGTCTTTCCTTTCTATGTATGGTTGACTTATACGGCGGAATCCCGCCCGTTCATTATGCAAATATAGTGAAAGGCGAGTGCAATGCAAAACAAAAAAACACTTTTTTTTGAGTTTGCCTTGCCGAGCCGCCTACTATATTATGTAAATATAGTGAAAGGCGAGTGCAATGTAAAACAAAAACCACTTTTTTTGAGTTTGTCTTTCCGAGCCGCCTCCTGTATTATGTAAATATAGTGAAAGGCGAGTGCAATGCAAAACAAAAAAACACTTTTTTTGATTTTGTCTTGCCGAGCCGCCTCCTAATATTATCTATTGTTATGCGGATATACACAATTTTCGCTGAAGACAGAAAACGCATCGGCATCAGCTGCTGTTTATACGTGCACATAAAAAACATGAATTTCTGTCTTATTTTATGGTAAAATGTCCATAAAACATCCGTTTTTGACGCTCATACATATTAAATATTCACTTTTTTAAGTTTGTGAACCATTGTGAACTTGTTTTGCGTTTGCTTTTGGCGTATCTTTGCACTCACAAACGATAAACCTTATAAAGACTGTTGGGTATGATTAAGAAAAATATACTTATATGGATGACTGCCGCACTTGCATTCTGCGCATGTTCATCAAGTGAAAACAACGGAGATGAAGGCGAAATCGACCCGCCGTCGCCCCACGCCGTGCCTATAAAGATAAGCACTACGATGGAGAGCGTAGACGGCACGAGAGCCACAGATTACGGATTTGAGGCCGGCGACAGGATAGGTCTGTTCGTAGTGAACCATAATGCCGACGGAACACCGGGAACGCTGCAGCCGGTCGGCAACCATGTTGACAACATGAGGTTTACATACAGCGGAACATGGACTCCTGACGAACAGATATACTGGAAAGACGAGACCACACACGCCGACTTCTATCTCTACTACCCCTACACGCCGTCGCTGACATCGGTAAACGCAATGCCGTTCAGCACGATGGCCAACCAGAGCAACACAAGCGACTATAAGGCATCCGACCTGCTTGTGGGAATTACAAAAGACGTGGCACCCACAGAGGCTGCCGTTGGCATAACTGCATCGCACGTGATGAGCCAGATGCTGATAAATCTGGCGGCAGGCAACGGATTTACCGACGAGAGCCTGGCCGCAGCATCAGTAAGCGTGAAGATAAACGGCATAAAGACACAGGCCACGGTAGACCTTGCAACAAAAGCCGTTACGCCCACGGGAACAGCCACAAGCATAACACCGCTGAAAGAAAACGGAAGCTACAAGGCCATAATAGTGCCGCAGACAGTGGCACAGGGCAACCTGGTGACTGTAACCGTTGACGGCCGCGACTACAACCTGCAGAAGGCATTTACATTTGAGAGCGGCAAGCGCCACAAATTCACCGTGACGCTGAGCAAGACAAGCAACGGAATAAACGTCGACATAGATGATTGGGAAGACGACGGCACAGATAATGGCGGAACGGCAGAATAATGTTTCAGGTCGGTTGTACTAATGTAGCATGTAAAAATTTAACGCCATTAAATAAAGTCTGCAGATGATTACCATAAAAAGCAACCAATACAAACTTTTAATATATATAATCACAGTCTGTCATTTATTGGCAGGCTGTTCTGACGATCTTTTCGGCGGAGACGAAAGCCGCGGCAGCGGCAACCGCATAACACTGTCGGGCGAAATTGACCAGCTGGCGGTTACGAGAGTAAACGACAGCGGGTTTGCCGACGGCGACGTGATGGGCGTGTATATTGTCGACTATAACGGCAACACGCCCGGCACTCTGCAGCCGAGCGGCAACAGGGCAGACAACGTGCGCCATACATACGACGCCGCCAACGCCAAATGGAACTCTGCCTACGACATCTACTGGAAAGATGACCACACACACATTGACGTCTACGGATACTATCCCTTCGGCAGTCCGGAGAGCATAGACGCCTACCCGTTCACCGTGGAGCGCGACCAGAGCAAGCCTTCGGAGGACGGCGTGATGGGCGGATATGAGGCCAGCGACTTTCTGTGGGGAAAGGTGGCCGACGTGGCCCCGACTGACAGAGTAATACGTCTGCCCATGGCCCACCGCATGGCCAACGCCCGCGTAACACTTACCGAGGGCACAGGCTTTGCCGACGGCGAATGGGAACAGACAGAGCGCACTGTGCTCGTTGCCAACCTGATACGAGGGGCAAGGATAAATCTTAACGACGGAACGGTGAAAGCCAAAGGCAGCGTAGAGCCTACGGCCACAGTGCCTGCAAGAGTAGGCGACGAGTGGCGCGCCATAGTTGTGCCTCAGACAGTAGCGGCAGGCACAACGCTGTTCACCATAACCGTGGGCGGCATACCTTATAAGTTCAGCAAGAACGAGGCGTTTACGTATACAGCAGGAAAGATGAGCAACTTCACCATCCGTGTTGACAAGAAAGCCGAAACAGGACAATACACTCTTACGCTCGTCAACGAGAGCATCACGCCATGGGAGAGCGACCTCGTAAGCCACGACGCCGAAGGCAAGGCGTATATTGTGATAAACACGACACGCGGACATCTTAAAAGTTCTATAATTGCTGCCAACAAAGACTACACAAAGCTGAAAAACCTGAAGATAACAGGAGAGATAGACGCAACAGATTTTGAGTTTATGAAAAATGAGATGACTCAGCTCGAGGCGTTGAATTTGAAGGATGTCAAAGTGTATGGAAAATTTGGGGAACAAGAATGGAATGGGATAAGTGATAATGTAGAAAAAGAGGGCGTGATACCTTATGTAGCAATGGAAGGTAAGTCGTCATTGTTGTATCTAGTGCTTCCAGATAAACTTGAAGCTATTTCTGAACGTGCATTTTCAAATTGTATAAATATTAGTGGATCATTGATGATACCTGAAGGTGTAACACGTATTGGATACAGCGCATTTGCCTTTTGTAGAGGTATAAAAGGGGATTTGTCTTTGCCTAATACTTTAAAATATATTGCTAGTTCTGCATTTCATAGCTGTGATTTTACTTGTCAATTAATTCTTCCCATAAATTTACAATATATAGGTGCTAACGCATTTGAATATAACAATGGATTTTATGGTAATTTAAGTCTTCAAGATAATTTGACGTATATTGGAGCTTGCGCTTTTAATTCTTGCACAAATTTAAGAGGTGATTTAAAAATACCACAAAAAATTAAAGAAATATCAGGAATGTCTTTTGGCAATTGTAGTTTTAATGGCACACTTTATCTTCCAGATGGCATTACAAAAATAGAGAGTATGGCATTTTGTAATAATGATTTTAAAGGAGAACTTATACTTCCTAAAGGTCTTACAAAAATTGGCGATGGTGCCTTTACCGGTTGTTCTTTTTCAGGTAATTTAAAATTTCCTGAGAGTTTATTGTCAATTGGTAATAATGCTTTTAATGAAAATAGTCGGTTGTCTGGAATTTTGGAGTTTCCTGATAAAATACAAACTATAGGAGATAACGCATTTAGCTATTGTTCAGGATTGCAAGGATTAATTATTCCTAGAAGTGTTGAAAGTATTCGTCAAGGAGCTTTTTCAAGTTGCTTCGGCATAAACTCTATCGTATGTGAAGGAGAAATACCTCCTTATATTGGCAGCAATGCTTTCGACGGCGTGCCAAAGGATAACTTTACGGTTGAAGTGCCTGAGTCGGCTGTTCCACAATATCAGACAGCCACCGGCTGGAATGAGTTTAAGCGCATTGCCGCCCATCACGAGTTGGTATGCCGTCCGTCTATGGTATGCGCACTGAACAACGGACACACGCAGACATTGGTGTTGGATGCCGAAGGCGAATGGGAAGTGGAGAGCAAACCCGACTGGTGTGAGCTGTCGCCAATGAGCGGCAACGGCAAGACGGAAGTAACCATAAGTATAAACACTTTGTCGAAAGGTGCCGGCAACAGAACCGGCGAAGTGGTGTTCAAGCTGAAAAATGAAGACTATACCCATACGTGCAGCGTAAGTCAGTATGACTACATCTATGGTGAAGACGAGTGGCTGACGTTGCAGAAGGCGACACGAGGCAATACCGGCGGAATAAATGTTGTGATTATAGGCGACGGATTCAACGCAAAAGACATTGCCGAAGGCGACTGTCTTCCTGCCCTGAAAGAGGCTGCACAATATCTTATAACCATAGAGCCATATAAGACATACTCAAAATACTTTAACATCTACATAGGCTTTGCCATGTCTAACGAGAGCGGTATAGGCACTTTGAACACCATACGCTACAACCGCTTCGGCACAACATTCACTGGCGGCTCAGGATTAAGCGCAGACTATGACGAGATATTCAGCTATGCGCTCAATGCACCGACCGTAAATCAGAACAACCTGAACCAGACGCTGATAATAATTGTGCCCAACACTACCGAATACGGCGGCATAACGCAGATGTGGGAAGACGGCTCGGCTATAGCAATCTGTCCGCGTAGCACAGACGCATATCCTTACGACTCGCGTGGAGTTTTGCAGCATGAGGCAGGAGGTCATGCCTTCGGCAAACTTGGCGATGAGTATATATATCACAATGCCTTCATCGACGCATGTCATTGTATGTGTTGTTCTCATGTGGGTGCTATTAATCAGGCAAAGTCGCTTGGCTGGTACGACAACTTGTCGCTCACGGGCAAGATGCACGAAGTGCCATGGAGCCATCTGATATTCGACAGCCGATACAGCAATCTTGTAGATATTTATGAAGGCGGATTTATGCACAGTCGCGGCGTGTTCCGTTCAGAGCAGAACTCGTGCATGAACAACAATGTGCCATACTTCAACGCCATAAGCCGCGAGAGTATAGTAAGGCGAATAAAGAAATATGCCGGCGAGACATTCTCGTTTGAGGAATTTGTGGCCAACGACAAGACTGACGCAAGCAGTGCAGTCAGTGCCACACGCGGCGTAGGCTCAACATCAACATATCATGGACGACAGATGCCGCCCAAGATACATAAGGGCAGTCCGCTAAAGAGCATAAGGAAAGCGCGCAGGCACAGACGCTGACCACGTTCGGGTCTATATAGATGGAGGCTAAAGTCTTAAACAAATGATAAAGCCATAAGATTATGAGAAGACAGAACCAATACAAAATTTTAATATATATATTAGCATTCTGCCACTTGTTGGCAGGATGCTCTGATGATCTGTTTACTGACGACACAGGTCGCGGCAACGGAAAGAAGATAACTTTGTCGGGCGAGATTGACCAGCTGGCGGTTACGAGAGTAAACGACAACGGCTTTGCCGACGGCGACGTGATGGGCGTGTATATTGTCGACTATAACGGCAACACGCCGGGTACACTGCAGTTGAACGGCAACAGGGCAGACAACGTGCGCCATACGTTCGACGAAGCTGCCTATAAATGGAACTCGGCCTATGATATTTATTGGAAAGACGACCACACTCACGTGGACATATACGGATATTATCCCTTCGGCAGTCCCGAGAGCATAGACGCCTATCCGTTCACCGTAGAGCGCGATCAGAGCAAACCATCGGAAGACGGCACGATGGGCGGCTATGAGGCCAGCGACTTTCTGTGGGGTAAGGTGGCCGACGTGGCTCCGACAGATAAGGTTATCCGTCTGCCCATGGCTCACCGCATGGCCAACGCCCGTGTAACCCTCACAAAGGGTACAGGCTTTGCCGACGGCGAATGGGAGCAGACAGAACGTGTGGTACTTGCCACCAACCTGATACGCGAGGCTACGATAAACCTTGCCGACGGAACTGTAAAGGCAAGCGGCGGCATAGAGCAGACATCAACAATGCCGGCACGCGTAGGCGACGAGTGGCGTGCAATAGTTGTGCCTCAGACCGTACCGGCAGGCGCCACGCTGTTCAGCATAACCATCGGCGGAATACCTTATAAGTTCAGCAAGAACGAGGCGTTTACGTATACGGCAGGAAAGATGAGTAACTTCACAATCCGCGTCGATAAAAAGTCTGTAAGCGGACAATATGCACTCACACTTGTAAGCGAGAGCATCACGCCATGGGAGAACGACCTCGTAAGCCATAACGCCACGGCAAAAGAGTATGTCATAATCAACTCTACCCCCGGTCATCTTAAAGACGCTATCACTGCTGCCAACAAGGACTATACAAAGCTGAAGAACCTGAAGATAACGGGACAGATAAACGGAGTTGATTTCTACTTTATGAGAGACGAAATGACATCACTACAGGCTCTCAACCTGAAAAATGTGAAGATAGCCCGCACTGATGTCAAGTTGCATTATGGTTCAGGAAATTTACAACCAAGGACTTATGACGAGGATGAGATACCAGAGGGTGCCATGGCTGAAAAAAACAGTTTAAACAGACTTGTATTGCCAGACACTTTGAAGATTATAAATAGTTGCGCATTTGAAAGTTGTAAAAATCTGACAGGTTCTCTTATAATTCCAGAAGGTGTAACAGAAGTCAAGACTGCAGCATTTGGTGACTGTGCATTCAACGGTTCACTCTCCCTTCCATCAACACTAAAAAAAATTGGTAATGGATTCGAGTCTAATTGGTCTAATGGTACTTTCACTAACTGTAAATTTGTCGGTGAACTTATTCTGCCTGAATCATTGGAATTTATCGGTGAGAGAAGTTTTGAAGGATGTTCCGGACTATATGGAAATCTGCATCTACCCGACAAGCTGAAAGAAATTAGAAAAAGAGCTTTTCAGAATTGTAAAAATCTGACTGGCGACATCACAATTCCACAGGGTGTGAAGATTATTTCTGAAGAATGTTTCTCTGGAAGTGGATTTAATGGTAATCTACAGTTGCATGACGGAATATCAACTATAGAAAAGTCTGCATTTAACAATGTTCCTTTACGTGGTGATTTAAAGTTACCAAAAGAATTAAATATTATCAGTGATTATTCTTTCTCTGGATGTGATTTTTCCGGCGTATTGTCACTTCCGAGTTCACTGACTTATATAGGCGAAGATGCCTTTTACGGAAACTGGCGCCTGATGGGAACACTCGAAATTCCGCAGGATGTGGCGAGCATTGGCAAAGAGGCTTTTGCTAATTGTCGTTCTTTGGAAGGAATTGTCTTTCCAGAAGGTATAGAAAGTGTGCGAGATGGCGCCTTTAAAGAGTGCTACGGCATAGGTTCTATTGTATGTAAGGGAGAAATGCCTGCCTATGTTGAAGGCACGGCTTTTGAAGGTGTTGCCAAGGATAACTTCACGCTTGAAGTGCCCGAAAGTGCCATAGCTCAGTATCAGGCGGCACCGGGATGGTGCGACTTCAAGCGCATTGCCGCCCATCATGAATTGGTATGCCGTCCGTCTACGGTATGCGCACTGAACAACGGACATACTCAGACATTGGTGCTGGATGCTGAAGGCGAATGGGAAGTGGAGAGCAAGCCCGACTGGTGTGAACTGTCGCCAATGAGCGGCAAAGGCAAGACGGAGGTGACCATAAGTATAAACACTTTGTCGAAAGGTGCCGGTAACAGAACCGGCGAAGTGGTGTTCAAGCTGAAAAATGAAGACTATACCCATACGTGCAGCGTAAGCCAGTATGACTACATCTATGGTGAAGACGAGTGGCTGACGCTGCAGAAAGCAACACGAGGCAACACAGGCGGAATAAACGTTGTGATTATAGGCGACGGATACAACGCCAAAGACATAGCCGAAGGCGACTGTCTTCCTGCCCTGAAAGAGGCTGCTCAATATCTTATAACCATAGAGCCTTATAAGACATACTCAAAATACTTCAACATCTACATAGGTTTTGCCATGTCTAACGAGAGCGGTATAGGCACTGTGAACACCATACGCTACAACCGTTTCGGCACAACATTCACCAGTGGTGTCGGCTTGCGTGCCGACTATGACGAGATATTCAGCTATGCGCTCAATGCACCGACCGTAAATCAGAACAACCTGAACCAGACGCTGATAATCATTGTGCCCAACACTACCGAATACGGCGGCATCTGCCAGATGTGGGAGGATGGTTCGGCTATAGCCTTCTGTCCGCGGAGCACCTATGGCTATCCGCTCGACACCCGCGGAGTGATACAACATGAGGCAGGCGGTCACGGCTTCGGCAAGCTTGGCGACGAGTATATCTACCACAACGCCTTCATCGACTTCTGCAACTGCACGTGCTGCGGCCATGTTGACGCCATCAACTGGGCAAAGTCGCTCGGCTGGTACGACAACCTGTCGCTTACGGGCAAGATGCACGAAGTGCCATGGAGCCACCTTATTTCCGACAGTCGATACAGCGATGTTGTTGACATCTATGAAGGCGGATTCATGCACAGTCGCGGCGTGTTCCGTTCAGAGCAGAATTCATGCATGAACAACGAAATTCCTTATTACAGCACAATAAGCCGCGAGAGCATCGTAAGGCGTATCAAACGCTATGCCGGCGAGACATTCTCGTTCGAGGAGTTTGTTGCCAACGACAAACGTGATGCAGGCATCGTAACCCGTGGCATGGGTGTCGGTTCTGTAAGCGTCGGGCACGGACAGCATATGCCGCCCAAGATACATAAGGGCAGTCCGCTCAGCAACATGCGCAAGGCACGTCGCCACAGATAAAAACATGAAACGGAAATTGTGGATAACGTGAAAAATGCTATTTTAGTATAAATTTTTAAGTAAATTAAATAATAAAGACGATGAAAAAGCGTATTATACATATAGGTCTTGCACTTGTTGCGCTGATAGCAGCCGGATGCAGCCAGGAAGACGACACACCGGTAGACGCAAGGCATACGCCCATGAGGTTTGAGGTGACTCATCCTTCACAGCGCACAAGGGTGACTGACTCGGGATTTGAGAACGGCGACAGGATAGGTCTGTTCGCAAGCAGCACCGACAAGCCCCTCGAGATAGGCGGCAACCTTGTGAACAACGAGCCACTGACGTGCAGCGGCAGCTCATGGACTGCAAGCCGCACGCTCTATTGGGACGAAGGCACGTACAACTTCTACGCCTATTATCCCTACATGACGTCCGTAAGCTCTATCGAGGACCTGCCCTTCAGCGTGCAGACCGACCAGAGCACGGCCGACGGCTATGAGGCCAGCGACTTCCTGTATGCACAGACCAACAACGTCAGCGCGTCAAACTCTCCCGTAACCCTGGCCTTCAAGCACATAATGAGCAAGCTCACCATACGCCTGATAAAGGGCGAGGACTTTGAGGGCGAGATGCCTACATACGCCGAGGTGTATGTGCACAACACTGTGCCTGAGTCGACCATAGACCTAAGTGCCGGCGTTGCCACAAAATATGTAAGGGGCAACGGCACCACGATAAGGGCCCGACAGATGAGCAGTTATATCTATTCGGCCATAATAGTGCCTCAGCGCGTGGCCAACCGCATGCCGCTGATAGAGGTTGTGATGGACGGCGTGTCGTATCTCTACGAGAGCACGTTCCAGTTTAAGCCCGGCACGGAACACCTTGTAAACTTCATCATATCAGGTAACCCTGAACAGATTAAAATTGAAATAGGAGGCGAGATTGTCGGTTGGCAATAGTCTTGCCGGTTATCAACTTGAATGAAAGCGACAATATATATACTATCCATACTAACTCTCATTTTAGGGGGTGTGGCTGTGGCTTTGGGGCTGCAGCCCACCCTCGGACAGACTGACAGCAAAAAAAACATCAACAGATACGGGCTGCATGAGGGGCTCGAGCTTGTTGGCCGCGTTGACGGCAAGGGATATGAGACCTTTGCGGTGGTAGACGAAAACGACAGACTGCTCTTCGCCATACCGCTGCGCAACTGCATGTTCGACGTGCGCTACCGCAACGGACAGCTGCGCTTCCGCGAGAACGGCACAGGCCGCGAGGGATTTGTCGACCGCAACGGCAACGTGACGTTCTTCAGCACAGGCACCGGCATACCCTCCACGGTTGAGCAAGAGGAGAGCAGCACTATGGCTCAGGCGCCCGGACAGAGCACATACGAAGGCGGACAGAATAGCGGCAAGGCATACAAGTCGGGCAGCATGACCGACGGTGACCTGAAACAAATGGCACGCAGCAATCCTTTCTATAAGGAGGCTGCCAAGATCCTTGCAGGCAAATTGTCGGTTGACGATGCTCAGCGCCGCCGCGTGATACTCAACTACTGCGAACACTTCCGCATGGCCTACACCACCAAGGACATCGACTTTCTGCGCCAGGTGTTCAGCGAGCAGGCCCTCATCATCGTGGGCAACGTGGTCAAGACCAAGGCCGGCAGCGAAGGCAAGTTTATGCCGGCGTCGCGTGTTGAGTATAACATCCGCACCAAGAAAGAATACATATCGCGGCTAAGCAAGACCTTTGCCGCCAGCAAGAACATAAGCGTAAAGTTCTCCGACTTCCGCATAATGCGCCATCCAACAATGGACGGCATCTACGGCGTCAGCCTCCGCCAGCAGTACAAGAGCGACCGCTATGCTGACGACGGCTACCTCTTCCTGCTCTGGGACTTCCGCAATGAGTCGATGCCGCTGATACATGTGCGCACATGGCAGCCGACAGAGACCATCAGCGATGATAACGAAGTGATGAACATCAGAGACTTCAACCTGGAGTAACTAAAGACAAGTTAAGCTAAGACAAACGACATTATCACTTTAAACAAACCTATATGACAGGCAAGATGTTACATATACGCACGTTAAAGGCACTGCTGCTGACGCTCATGCTCTGCATGGCAGGCTGCGGCACGGCCCTGGCACAGCAGTTCAGCGTGACTAAGTTTCGCGTCTTGCCCAACGACGTGAGCGCCTTTATCACTCCGGTGCGCGACCTCAACGACGAGGCGTGCGCCCTGCTGAAGGTTACGGCCACGCCCGAATATGCCTTCTCGTCGCCTTTGGGCATTGTCATGCGTAAGGACAATGTAGGCGAGATATGGCTTTATCTGCCCAAAGGCACAAAGAAGATTACCATAAAACATCCTGAATGGGGCGTCATGCGCGACTATAAGTTTGAGAAACCGCTCGAGAGCCACATGACCTACGAGATGGTCATCAACTCGCCCAAGCCTGACATAGCCCTTAAGCACGACACTATTGTGCTGACAAAGACCATCGTCGACACAATAGCCGTGAAGAAGCGGCGGCCGAAGCTGCCGCTCAGGACTCATGCCCTGTTTACAGTTTCGATGCACGAAAACGGACCATCGTGGGGTGTCATGGTGGCATTAATGCGCCGCCATGGCTTCTTCGTTCATGCAAGTGCCGACCTTCGCAGCATAGGCAAGACCGTAACCACCTGCGACAAGGAAGGATTTACCGACGGAAGCAGCATAAAACCATATTACACAGGACAGACACGCCACTCGACATACACCGTGACGGCCGGAGCGATACACCGCCTCGGGCGCATGGTCAGCCTGTTTGAGGGCATTGGCTATGGCCGCACGGCCACGGCATGGGAGCTGGCTGAGAGCGAAGGAGGCGGGCTTGCGCTCAACGACGGCCTGACACACAAGGGCCTCGCAGCCGAGCTTGGCGTGGTGCTGTCGTTCGGACGGATAAGCGTGTCGGCATCTGCCGTAACCATAGCCGGACGCCAGTGGCAGGGGGG
>UMCP01078567.1_pt1 | contig 11649 bp, 7 predicted proteins | sample 1964261 | NCBI WGS metagenome assembly UMCP01 (sample SAMEA4835971, study PRJEB28245) | human gut metagenome | biome: gut microbiome; material: fecal sample | place: Denmark | collected 2008
CGTATGACGATTGCCAACATGGCGATCGAGGCAGGTGCCAAATGTGCACTTTTTACCCCGGATGAGAAGACCGCAGAATACTGCGAGATCGAACTCAATGACTATCAGAAGAGCTTAAAAGGCGATGAGGATGCAAAATATCTGTGCACCATCACCTACCGCGCCGAGGATTTTGTGCCGGTTATGGCATGCCCGTCCCAGGTAGACAAGATCCGTGATACCAGCGTTCTCGAGGGAACCCCGATCGATCAGGTCTTCATCGGTTCCTGTACGAACGGCCGTCTCGAGGATCTGCAGGCGGCAGCCGAGGTTTTACAAGGCAAAAAAGTAGCCGACTACGTAAAACTGATCGTAACACCGGCAAGCCGCAAGATTTATCTGCAGGCAAGCAAAATGGGCATTCTCGATACACTGGCAGAGGCAGGCGCCATGATTACACATCCAGGCTGCGGTCTGTGCTGCGGAAGAGCGGGCGGAATCCTCTCTGACGGCGAGCGTGTTGTAGCAACGAACAACCGAAACTTTCTTGGAAGAATGGGTACTTCTAAAGTTGAAATTTATCTGGCATCTCCAAAGACAGCGGCAGCATGTGCAGTAGCTGGAAAAATTGTGACGCCGGAAGTGTAAACGAACTTAACAGCAGAAAGGGAAAACAGACGACATGAATGGTTCAATGTTTATCGGAACCTGGTGGGCACTCGTCCCGCCGCTGCTTGCAATTCTGCTTGCATTTGTCACAAAAGAAGTTTACAGTTCCCTGTTCATCGGATCGGCAGTCGGTGTCCTTTTGTACACCGGCTTCCATCCGTGGGATGCGTTCACAAGCTTCTTTGAAATTTTACGGAACAGCATGAACATCAACATTCTGATCTTCGATATCCTGCTTGGCATGGTTGTCGTGCTGATGGCGAAATCCGGCGGCTCGGCGGCGTATGGAAAATGGGCGGGGACGAAGATCAAAACGAAGCGGAGTGCGCTTCTGGCAACGATGGGGCTTGGTGTTCTGATTTTTGTGGATGACTATTTCAACTGTCTGACAGTCGGCTCTGTCATGCGCCCGGTCACGGACAGCCACAAGGTTTCCCGCGCGAAACTCGCATACATCATCGACTCCACCGCAGCGCCGGTCTGCATTATCGCGCCGATCTCAAGCTGGGCGGCAGCCGTCAACTCGTATGTGCCGGCGGATGCGGGAATCAGCGGATTCCAGCTGTTTCTGCGGACAATTCCGTATAACCTGTATGCGATCCTTACAATTGCGATGGTCTTTTACATCTGCTACACCGGCTTTGATTTTGGTCAGATGAAGCTCCACGAGGATAATGCCGCCAAAGGTGATCTTTTCACGACCGGAGGCGAGGAGTTTGAGCAGGTTTCCGAGCAGGAGGTCAATCCGAACGGAAAAGTCATCGACCTCGTGCTCCCGGTTGCCGTATTGATTGTATCAGCGATCGGAGCGATGGTTTACACTGGCTTCCTCGGCGGCGCGGACAATGTGATTTCCGCGTTCGCAGGATGTGATGCAGAGACGAGTCTGATTTTTGCCTCCGTCGTGACGATCCTGTTTATGATGGCGCTGTATCTGCCGCGGAAGGTCATCACCTTCAAGAGCTTTATGGACAGCCTGTCCGAGGGCTTCAAGCTGATGGTTCCGGCGGTTACGATTCTCGTCTTTGCGTGGACCTTAAAAGGCGTCGGTGATGCGATGGGCCTGGCCCAGTTTGTCGGAAGCGTCGTGGGAGACCATGCATCCGCAAGTATTTTTATCCCGGTGGTGCTGTTCGCCGTGGCCGTGTTCCTTTCCTTTTCGACGGGAACCTCCTGGGGAACGTTCGCGATTCTTGTGCCGATTGCAACGGGCATGTTCGCAGCCGGAACAAATCTGGAGATGATGATTATCTCGGTATCCGCCGTCCTGGCAGGGGCGGTCTGCGGGGACCATATTTCGCCGATCTCGGATACGACGGTTATGTCAAGTGCGGGTGCGCAGAGCAACCATCTGAACCACGTATCGACGCAGATGCAGTATGCGGCCGTTACGGCGTGTGTCTGCCTGGTGGGATATCTGATTGCAGCCGTGACCAGAACGTGGTGGATCACACTTGGCGTCAGCCTTCTTCTTCTTTTGGCTGTTTTAACCGGAATGCGCAGATTTTGCGCAAAAAAAGCGGAAAACGGCAAAAAATAAAAAAGAAAACAGAAAAACGCGTGAAATGCTTGACGAGAGAGAAAAAGAACCGTATACTAAAAAATAGAACAAACATTCACAGGACAACGGTGTCCTGCAAAGAAGAAGCGGAACGCTTTTAGAGCAGGAATGTGAATTGGAACAGAAGGAATTGGATTTTTTAAAGTCCAGTTCCTTCTGTTTATCTCTGTTAAAATTGCATCGGAGCTGTGAAATGCAGGAGAAGAAAGGAGGCATTCCGGGGCGAAAACGCTTTGGAAAAGGGAAGGACTGTTAGGGTCAGAAAGATCATAGCAGACAATGGCAAAAACAAAAAGAGGGAGAAAATATATGATATTTGGAAAGTACATTAACAAATACTACCTGAAGAATGCGCCCATTCTGATTCTCGGTCTTGCAGCGCTGATTCTCGTAGATTATTTCCAGCTTTTCATACCGGAGCTGTACCGCATGGTCATCAACGGCATGAACGGCGACCCTGTTCTGGTCAACGGCCAGGCGGCGGTGTTTGATATGGAATTTCTGCTGGATCAGGTCTGCCGGCCCATGATTATTACCATTATCGTCATGGTAGTCGGCCGTTTCCTGTGGCGAGTCTGCTTTTTCGGCTCCGCGATCCGCGTGGTGACCGATCTTCGTACCTGCATGTTCGCGCACAGCAAGGAGCTGTCCCAGGAGTATTATCAGGTCAACAAAGTCGGAAACCTGATGAGTCTTTACACGAACGATCTCGATACCGTGCAGGAGTGCTTCGGCGACGGTATTCTGATGTTCTGCGATGCGCTGTTTTTAGGCCTGCTTGCCGTGATCAAAATGTGGCGCATGAACCACTTCCTGACCGGCCTTTCCATGATCCCGATGGCATTTCTGATGGCCGCCGGCACAACGCTCGGCAAATACCTGATGAAAAAGTGGGAAGAGCGCCAGGCGGCCTTTTCCGAGCTGTCTGATTTCGCGCAGGAAAACTATTCCGGTCTTGCTGTCATCAAAGCATTCGTCAAAGAGACGAAAGAGCTGATGATGTTCCGTAGACTGAACCGCGAGAACGAGGACATCAACGTAGAATATACCAAAATTTCCACACTGCTGAACATTATGGTAACGCTGTTCGTCGAGTCCGTCATCTGCGTAATCTTAGGCTACGGCGGCTATCTCGTTTACTGCGGAAGCTTCGACGCCGGCCAGCTTGTCGAGTATATCGGCTATTTCTCGGCCGTTGTATGGCCGATCATGGCGGTCTCCATGCTGATCGAGAAGACATCCCGTGGAAAAGCGTCCTTAAACCGTATTACGGAACTGCTTGACGCAAAAGTCGATGTGAAGGACCGCGGCGGTGTGCAGGATCTGCCGTCCATCCATGGAAAAATCGAGTTCCGCAATCTGACCTTCCGCTATCCGGACGGGGAGTACGATGTGCTGAAAAACGTATCGTTTACCATTGAGCCGGGCGAGAGTGTCGGCATCGTCGGAAAGACTGGTTCCGGAAAAACGACCATCGTCGATCTGCTGCTCCGCACCTACAACGTGCCGGACGGAACGCTGTTCATTGATGACCACGATGTCAACACCGTTTCCATTCACTCCGTGCGTGAGGGCTGTGCCTACGTGCCGCAGGACAACTTCCTGTTCTCCGACACGATTTCCGGCAATATTTCCTTCGCCTTTGATGACGAAAACCAGGAGGCCATTGAGGATGCGGCGATGATGTCCGATGTCCATGACAATATTGCAGAGTTCAAAGAGGGCTACCGCACCGTTCTTGGCGAGCGCGGTGTGACGGTTTCCGGCGGACAGAAGCAGCGAATCTCGATTGCGCGTGCGCTGATGAAACACGCACCGATTCTGATTCTCGACGATTCCGTCTCTGCGGTCGATACCAAAACAGAGCGCACGATTCTCGACAATCTCAAAAAACGTGAGGGACTGACGACAATTCTGATCGCACACCGGATTTCAACGGTGGAGCAGATGGACAAGATCGTGTTCGTCGAGGACGGAGAAGTCCATGCAGTCGGAAAACACGAGGATCTGTACCGGACCTGCACGGCGTACCGCAAGATGGTCGATCTGCAGAAACTTGAAGAGGAAGCGGGGGAGGAGTAGAAATGCACAATTATTATCCGATTCTCTGGGTCGGCGCGATCATCGGCGTGATTTCCACCCTGCTGATTGTGGCCGCGTTTGTAGTGAAAGATGGAGAAAAAGAAACCGGCTTTGAGCGGAACATGAAAGACAGTGAAATCATGCAGCGTCTGATGGATTACGCAAAGCCGTTTTACCGCCAGTTTATCGTTGTTGGTTTTCTGATGCTGTTTTCGATCGCGTACGATATCATTTCGCCGCTGATCGTCGGCAAAATTGAGGAGCTCGTCGTTGGAAAATTCGCGTTGAATACCCTGTTTCTGTGGGTAGCGGGCTATGCGGCAATCCTTCTTGTCTCGATGGCGTGCACGTATTTCCAGGCTGTGATTCTGCAGAAGACGGGTCAGAAAATCATTTCCAATATGAGGGAGGATCTGTTCGTCCACATCGAGCGCCTTTCCCACGAGCAGTTAAATGAGATTCCGGTCGGAAAGCTTGTCACGAGAACGACAAACGATACGAACGCGATTTCGCTGATGTTCACCAACCTTCTGGTCAATCTTCTGAAGAACTTCTTCGTGATCATCGGTATTCTGATTGCGATGCTGTTTCTGAACTATGAGCTGACGCTGATGGTACTCTGCTTCGTGCCGTTTATCGTGCTGTTCTCGATTATTTTCCGCAAATTCTCGCGAAGAGCACACCGGAAAGTAAAAGACTGTACTACGGACATCAACACGTATCTGTCGGAGAACCTTTCCGGTATGAAAATCACACAGATCTTCAACCGCGAGGATGCCAAGATGCGCGAGTTTACCGACAAGAGCAACGCACTCGGCCGCGCACAGCAGGAACAGATTTTCGTGTTTGGTATTTTTCGTCCGCTCGTCTACATGCTGTATATCAGCTCCGTGCTCTGCCTTTTGTATTTAGGCGGCAAGGGCTATCTGGAGGGAACGTCGTTCCTCGGCCAGACGCTTACCAGCGGTATGATCGTCAGCTTTTACATGTATATTTCAAAATTCTTCAACCCGATCCAGAACCTGGCGGAGCAGTTCAACTGGCTGCAGTCCGCATTTGCATCCGCCGAGAAAGTATTCTCGATTCTGGATCTCGAGCCAAAAATGCAGGATGCGCCGGATGCGATCGAGCTTACCGGCATCAGGGGTGAAATTGAGTTCCGCGACGTATGGTTTTCCTATATCCCGGGCGAGTGGGTGTTAAAAGGCGTTTCGTTCCACGTCAATCCGAAAGAGACAATCGCATTTGTGGGTTCCACCGGTTCCGGAAAATCGACGATTCTTTCCCTGATCTGCCGGAACTACGAGTTCCAGAAGGGTGAGATTCTGATCGACGGCATCGACATCCGAAAGATCAAGATCGATTCCCTGCGGAAAAAATTCGGCCAGATGCTGCAGGATGTCTTCCTGTTCTCGGGAACGATCCGCAGCAACATTATTCTCCGCGAGGAGGGGATTTCCGATGAGGAGATCATGGACGTCTGCCATTACGTGAATGCTGACCAGTTTATCAATAAGCTGGATCACGGCCTCGACGAGCCGGTGCGGGAGAGAGGAAACAACTTCTCCGCCGGACAGCGCCAGCTTCTCTCGTTTGCGCGTACCATCATCCATAAGCCTTCGGTCATGATCCTTGACGAGGCGACGGCGAACATCGACACCGAAACCGAGCTTCTGATCCAGGATTCCATGGAAAAGATGAAGAATATCGGAACGATGCTGATCGTAGCGCACCGTCTTTCGACGATCCAGCATGCGGATGAGATTATCGTACTGTCCCACGGAAAAATCGTGGAGCATGGAACGCATCAGGAGCTTTTAGCAGCGCAGGGAAGATATTACCAGCTCTACACGCTGCAGTATCACCGCGAGCAGAGTGAGAAACAGAGAGGAAGAAAGTAAGAAAATTTTAGAACAATAAAGACAATTTACAAAAAGGGAGAAATTTTGTTTGTGCAAAGTGACAAAATTTCTCCCTTTTTTACGGTGTATCATATTAAAATGATTTTGTATCAATATAGTCATATGAAAAATATATGAGCATAATACGATATCCGTTTTTCCATCTCAAAAAGCGGGCGGTTATAATAAGGGAAGCAAAACGGCAGGCACCAAAAAGCCGGGCCGTCTGTTGAAAGAAAGGGAAAATGTATGGAAAAGAAAGCAAGCCTTGTAGGACGCCTGCTCTCGGAAAATCAGATGTCGGAAGCATTTATCAACAGTATGTTTCTGGCGCTGTCCGGCGGTTTTCAGGATGCCTACACGTACAATTGCAGAGATGAAGTATTCTCAAATGCCCAGACGGGAAACGTTGTGCTGATGAGCCAGAACTTTCTGGAAGGAAACTTTACGGCAGGCCTTCGGTATCTCTTCCCGATCCTCTTTTTTGCGATGGGTGTATTTCTGGCAGAAAATTTCCAGGAGCATTACCGGTATGCAAAGAGGCTGCACTGGCGGCAGGTACTTCTCGCGGCGGAAATTGTGATCCTTGCGATCGTCGGATTTATTCCGTCCTCTTATAATATGCTCGCGGCGATGCTTGTATCGTTTGCGTGCGCGATTCAGGTACAGACCTTCCGCAAGGTCGGCGGTTATTCGTATGCAAGCACCATGTGCATCGGAAACCTGCGAAGCGGAACCGCAGCGCTGTCCATGTATCTGCGGGATAAGAAAAAAGAACAGCTCCGTCAGGCCGGATACTATTTCGGCGTGATTCTGGCTTTCGCCATCGGCGCCGGAATCGGAGGCGTGTTCTCCATGCTGTATGGAATCCACGTAATCTGGATTTCCTGCGGACTTCTTCTGGTGAGCTTCCTTCTGATGTCACTGGAAAAGTACCGCTGAGAAATAAGAGAGAGTGAAGAAAGAAGGCTGAAAAAATGGAAGTATTTCTGGAGTGCTGTATGACACTATTTTTTTCAGCGGCCATGCTGCTGCTGATCGTCCGCCTGGCAAAGGGTGAGGAGAAAAACATGATGTTTGCGCGTGTGTTCTCCCTGGCGTCCAACGTCGGTTTCTGGATTGGAATCGTCCGCATCGCCGTGCTGAACCGGAGCGGATTTCTGATGTTCTTCTACATCACAGGCGCAATGCTTTCCTACACGGCGATGGTCTTTGCCATGCCGCATAAAAAAGAGCAGATTTCCAGACAGCAGGCATAAATAAAAAAGAGACCCTGTATACGGGAAGGATGGAGCAGCGATGTTCCGTCCGCCGGTAGACAGGGTCTTTTTCTGTTTCAAACAAAAGTTCATAAAATCTTATACGCGTTCCAGAAGCTCCCCGATCAGCTCTTTTGCCGCCGCGTTCTGGTGCTGCCGCGGGTTGATGATAAGACAGATTTCACGTTTGGGGGCCTCCTCGATGAGCGGAATCCGACAGACGGTACGGCTCTTTAAGGCATCGCGTGCCAGATCCTCCGGATAAAATCCGATGCCGAGGTTATACTCGACCATAGGAAGAATCTGATCCGTCGTCGCCGCCTCCATATCGGGGTGGAAGGCGAGGTTGTGATTCAGAAAGTACTCGGCGTACAGCTCCCGCGTGCCGGTGTCTTTGGCAAGCGAGATAAAAGGATATTCTGACAATTCGCCGAGATGATGCGGCTCTGCGGAAAGGGATGCATATTTCGATCCGCCGATCAGAATTTCCTGGAATGGGAAAATCGGGATCTTGTGCAGCGGTTTGCGGATTTCCACCGGGCTTGTGACGACTGCGAAGTCGACCAGACCGTTTTCGAGCGCCTGGATGGCCTGCGGCGTCGAGTGGTTGGAGATGCGCAGGCGGACGTGCGGATAGCGGGTGTGGAAGTGCTCCAGGCGGGAGAGCAGCATCAGACGAAGTGCCGTCTCGCTCGCACCAATTGTGATAAGGCCGCTCTCAAGAGACCGCTCAAGAGCCAGCTCCTCCTCAACCGTGCGGAGCTGTTCGTAGGCAACGGCCACACGCTCATACACCTTTTCGCCCTCCGCTGTCAGTGTGACACCCTGGTGGGAACGGATAAAAAGTTTGCAGCCAAGCTCACTTTCCAGATTGTTCATGCACCGTGTGATGTTGGGCTGGTTGTTTTTCAGAATTTCCGCGGCTTTTGTAAAGCTGTGATATTGTGCTACGAAGTAAAAAATGCGATAATAATCATATGTAATCATAAAAACCTCCGAAGGATGAAGAAGAAAAAATCATCCATGATTGCTTCAATATAAAATACATGCGCCGGGTTGTCAAGGGATTTCTGAGGAGGGTCCGGCCGGATTGTGCGGGGGATGGCAGAAGAGAAGTGGAAATTTTTTGAAAAAACACTTGCAAAATACCCGGACAGGGTATATAGTGTAGAAGAAAATAAGATACCCTATTGGGGTATACGAAAAAGAAAATCCAGAACTACAGAAAGGAAGACATACGATGGAACAGTACAATGTAACCGGTATGAGCTGCGCCGCCTGCCAGACCCGTGTCGAAAAAGCCGTGTCAAAGGTACCCGGTGTCACATCCTGCGCAGTCAGCCTTCTGACAAATTCCATGGGCGTGGAGGGAACGGCCTCCCCGGCAGAGATTATTGCCGCCGTGGAAAATGCAGGCTACGGTGCGTCGAAAAAAGGCGAGAAGGGAAGCACATCACAGTCGGCTTCCACAGCAGAATACGAAGAGATGCTGAAAGACAAGGAAACACCGGTCATGAAACGCCGTCTGGTGAGCTCCGTTCTTCTTTTGATTCCGCTCATGTATTTCTCCATGGGCCATATGATGTGGGGATGGCCGCTGCCGAAATTCTTTGAAGGAAACCACATCGCAATGGGACTGGTACAGCTCCTGCTTACCATTGCGGTCATGGTCATCAACCAGAAATTCTTTATCAGCGGTTTCAAGAGCCTCTGGCATAAAGCACCGAACATGGACACGCTGGTAGCGCTTGGTTCTACCGCATCGTTTGTATACAGCGTCTACGCCCTGTTTGCCATGACGGGAGCGCAGGTACAGGGGGACATGGATGCAGTCATGAGCTATATGCATGAATTTTACTTCGAGTCCGCAGCCATGATTCTGACCCTGATTACCGTCGGAAAAATGCTGGAGTCGATTTCCAAAGGAAAAACGACCGATGCGTTAAAGAGTCTGATGAAGCTGGCTCCGAAGACCGCTGTTCTCTTAAGAGACGGAAAAGAAGTGGAAGTCGGCATTGATCAGGTGAAAAAGGGCGATCATTTCATCGTCCGCCCGGGCGAAAATATTCCGGTGGACGGCGTTGTCCTGGAGGGAACGAGTGCCGTCAACGAATCCGCGCTGACTGGCGAGAGTATTCCGGTGGATAAAGAGGCCGGCGACCGCTTATCGGCGGCGACCTTAAACCAGTCCGGTTTCCTGACCTGTGAGGCGACGAGAGTCGGAGAAGACACAACACTCTCCCAGATCATTCAGATGGTCAGCGATGCGGCAGCGACAAAAGCGCCGATCGCCAAAGTGGCCGATAAAGTTTCCGGTATTTTTGTGCCGGCCGTTATCTGCATTGCACTTGCTACGATTGTGATCTGGCTGTTTGCAGGAGAGAGCGTCGGCTTTGCTCTTGCAAGAGGTATTTCCGTTCTCGTTATCAGCTGCCCGTGTGCGCTCGGCCTTGCAACACCGGTTGCGATCATGGTCGGAAACGGAATGGGAGCAAAACACGGAACGATGTTCAAAACCGCAGTTTCTCTCGAGAAGACAGGAAAAACACAGATCGTTGCACTCGATAAGACTGGAACCATCACAAGCGGCGAGCCGCAGGTAACCGATCTTGTCCCGGCGGACGGTGTAAGTGAGGAGGAGCTTTTAAAAGGTGCCTTTGCACTGGAGCACAAAAGTGAGCATCCGCTGGCCCGTGCGATTCTTGCACTTGCAGAGGAAAAAGGCCTGGCCCGCGAAGAAGTCAGTGATTTCTCTGCGCTTCCTGGAAACGGCCTTGTGGCAAAACGGAACGGAAAAGAGCTCTGCGGAGGCAACCGCGCACTGATTACGAAAAAAGCGGTTCTCTCGAAACAGATGGAAGAGCAGGCAGCAAAACTTTCCGAAGAAGGAAAGACACCGCTGTTCTTCAGTGAAGACGGAAAGATGCTCGGTATGATCGCGGTTGCGGATGTCATCAAAGAGGACAGCCCGCGTGCGGTGAAAGAGCTGCAGAATATGGGAATCCGTGTCGTGATGCTGACCGGAGACAATGAGCGCACCGCGCGTGCCATCGGCGCACAGGCAGGTGTGGACGAAGTCATCGCAGGCGTTCTGCCGGATGGAAAAGAAGCGGTCATCAGCCGCCTGAAAGAAAAAGGAAAAGTAGCGATGGTAGGAGACGGCATCAACGATGCACCGGCTCTGACCAGTGCGGATATCGGTATTGCCATCGGAGCAGGAACCGATATCGCGATCGATGCGGCAGACGTTGTCCTGATGAAGAGCCGCCTCTCCGATGTACCGGCAGCGATCCGCTTAAGCCGTGCGACCCTCAGGAACATTCACGAGAATTTGTTCTGGGCCTTCATTTACAATATCATCGGTATTCCGCTGGCTGCGGGCGTATGGATCCCGCTGTTCGGCTGGAAGCTGAACCCGATGTTCGGTGCGGCGGCGATGAGCCTTTCGAGCTTCTGCGTTGTGACAAACGCCCTGCGTCTGAATCTGTTTCGGATGCATGACGCGTCAAAAGATAAAAGAATCAAAAACGAAATTCAAAAGGAGGATCTGAACATGACAACAGAACAGGGAATGGTAAAAACCATGACAATCGAGGGCATGATGTGCGGCCACTGCGAGGCAAGAGTGAAGAAAACACTTGAGGCAATCGAGGGTGTTGCATCCGCAGAAGTAAGCCATGAAAAAGGAACAGCCGTTGTAACACTGACAGCTCCGGTATCAGACGATGTGCTGAAAACAGCCGTAGAGGCACAGGATTACACCGTAAAAGGAATCCAGTAAAACAGGAAACATTGAGAAAAGGGAAACGCGCCTGGAATGAAAATTTCCGGGCGCGTTTCCTTTTTTTACCAGATATAGCAAAAATATTGCAATTTGTTCGGAATTTTCGTGACAAAAGGACAAAAATCCGTTAGGATAGAGAAAAAGAAGAGCAAAAACAAAAGGGTTTTTAGGATCAGGAGGTTTTTACATTATGACAGAGTACAGACTTGCAAAGCCGGAAGAGTGGGAGGACTGCATCGAACTTGCAAACTACGTGTTCAGCACGGCACACCGTCCGCACGACTTTGAGCAGTTAATTCCAAGGGTTTATCAGGCAGGACCGGAAATGGCACGGATCCACCGCGTCGCTGTTGCGGAAAACGGCAGACTCCGGGCCGAGATTGCGGTGCTTCCGCAGCAAATGGCAGCAGGGGG
>UMCP01100677.1_pt1 | contig 11453 bp, 8 predicted proteins | sample 1964261 | NCBI WGS metagenome assembly UMCP01 (sample SAMEA4835971, study PRJEB28245) | human gut metagenome | biome: gut microbiome; material: fecal sample | place: Denmark | collected 2008
AACCTTAATGCGAAGATCTCCGATCTTACCGGTCAGGTGCAGCAACTCGAGTCGGAGAATGCTGGTTTGAAGAACGCTGTGGCTCAGGCCCAGCAGGCCGTTCAGGCTGGCAATGATCAGGCAGCACAGCTTGTCTCTGCCAAGCTCAGCGAAGCCGAGGAATCCAACCGCGCGCTGTCCTCCCAGAATGAGCAGCTCAAGGGTCAGGTCGATCAGCTGAACGCTCAAATCGATCAGCTCACCGCTCAGGCTGCTCAGGCCTCCGGTGACCAGGAGGCTGTCGGTCAGCAGATCGCCGCCATTCAGCAGGAACGTGATCAGTTCCGCGCGGCCAATGAGGAGCTGTCTCGTCAGCTCGCCGCTGCTCAGCAGCAGGGTTCCGCCGCTCAGCAGCAGTCCGCTCAGATCGCTGAGCTGTCCCGTCAGCTCGAAGAAGCCAAGCAGCGTGAAAACCAGCTTCGTGCTCAGGTTTCTAAGGTCGAGCCGAGCACCGAGACCGGTTCTCTGCAGAAGATCGCTGGTGCCGCTTCCATGCCGGGCACCGAGCCCGAGCGCGCCACCGCCATGCTGACCCTGGCTATGCAGCTGCACGATCAGTACGTGGAGAAGGGCAAGAACAAGGCCAAGGAAATCACCGAGGCCAGCCAGAACAAGTACAACGATCTGGTCACCAAGGCCAACAACTACTCCGAGCGTACCCGTTCCGAGGCCGACGACTACTCCACTCGTACTCGTTCCGACGCCGACACCTATTCGGATCGTACCCGTTCCGAGGCCGACGCTTACCGTGACCAGACTCACGCGGATGCCGAGACCTACTCCCAGAACACCCGTTCTGAGGCCGACGCATACTCCGTCAAGACTCGTCAGGATGCGGACAACTACTCCAAGTCTCAGCACGATGACGCTGACAACTACGAGAAGGAAGTGCAGCAGCGTGCCGCCGAGTATGACAAGAACACTCGTTCCGCGGCTGATGCGTACGACAAGAACACCCGCTCTGCAGCCGATACGTATGCCGAGCAGGTGCGCGATAACCTTCAGGCTCAGTCCAAGGTCGTCGAGGGCAACATCCAGAGCCTCAAGCAGTTCGAGACTGAATACCGCGCCCGCCTCACCGAGTACCTCGGCCAGCTGGCATCGCAGGTTTCCGAGTCGAACAACTACGTCGACCAGACCTCGTCCAAGACCAACTGAGCGTAGGCAGGTACAGGTCGTATGACGAACCAACAGGGACGGCTGCGCACCCGCGTGGCCGTCTTTGCATGTGTGGCCGCGGCTGCGCTGATTGTCGATCAGCTCACCAAGGCTTGGGCGATGGCCGCGTTATCCAACGGTCAGACCATTCGCGTGATTCCCGGACTGCTGTCCTTCACCTTGGTGCGTAATCCGGGCGCGTCCTTGGGCATGGGATCAGGCGCTACTTGGGTAATCAGTCTGTTGGCCGTTGTGGCTTGCGTGGCCCTTGCTGTGGCTGGGGTGCGCACTGTCTCCATGAAATGGTCGGTGGCGATTTCTTTCGCGTTTGCAGGCGCTCTGGGCAACCTGATTGACCGTGTTATGTACGCTGACGGCTTCCTCGACGGCAAAGTGGTGGATTTCCTTAACTATGGCTGGTCCGTTGGCAATGTGGCGGATATCTATCTGGTAGTCGCCGGTGTGGTCCTGGTGATTCTGATTCTTATGGGGGAGCCGTTCTCACACAAGGATCTCATCGAGCAATCCGACGAATCCCTACAGTCTGAGCCGGAGGCGGACGCCAAGTAATGAGTCGAATAGTCCCTGCTCCCGATGCATTGGTGGGTAAGCGTTTCGACGTAGCCGTGGCCAAAATGCTGGGTATTTCACGATCTAAAGCCGCCGATCTGGTTGACTCCGGGCAGGCGCGCGTTTTAGGACGTGAAGTTGCGCGGTCCAGCACATTGCAGGCGGGGGAGACCGTCGAATTTGATTTGGCGGAGGAACAGGCCGAGCCTGAGCCTATCGCAACTGATATGGCCGTTGTCTACGAAGACGATGATGTCGTTGTAGTCGATAAGCCTGTAGGCGTGGCGGCGCATGCCTCGGTTGGCTGGACCGGTCCAACCGTGCTCGGATCACTGCGTGACCGCGGCGTGCATATCACTTCCTATGGTGCGGCCGGGCGTGAGGGCATTGTTTCTCGCCTTGATGTAGGCACTTCCGGCTTGATGTTGGTGTGCAAGTCCGACCTTGCGTACACCGAGATGCGTCGGCAGTTCGCCGAGCATGAGGTAAAGAAAACCTATCATGCGCTCGTGCAGGGTGGTCTTAAAGAGAACAAAGCAACCATTGAGGCACCGATCGGGCGCGCCAAAGTGTCCGATTTCCGCTTCTGCGTGACTCCGGCCGGCAAACCGGCCGTTACGCACTGGGATGTGCTGGAGCGTTTCGGCCATGAGGCCACTCTGGTATCCGTGAATCTGGAGACCGGACGTACTCATCAGATTCGCGTGCATTTCTCCTCGATTGGGCATCCCCTGTGCGGTGACCCCATGTATGGTGCCAATCCGGTGCTGTCTGAGGCCTTGGGACTTGACCGGCAGTGGCTGCACGCCATGAAGCTCGAATTCCGTCATCCCCGCACCCGCGTCTGGACCACGGTCCGGTCCCAGTACCCGGCCGACTTGGCTGCCGCCCTCGATGCCATGCGTGCCCGACATATCGAACCCGCTGAACCTGCCGAATATGCCGAAGTTCTGGTGGACTAATTCCGCAACGTGTGCATCATGCGTTTTAATATTTAGATTCAGTTCCGGCTTCGCCGGATTCATCCCAGAATAACGAGAGATCGGTCACGATGGCTCTCCGTCATGACCATACCCCAAGTGACTGCGGATGCTGAGTACCATTCAGGCCAATGGTCGGTAACCGTACGTGAATCACCGGTATTTTCGCTCAACGTGTCTCGGTACTCCAGCGTGAAGTGAACAGAAATGAGCCAAAGCAGTAATGAAGCCGGGCGGTATATGCCATCCGGGTTGCAGAATCTCCTGCTGATAAAAACCGTTTCCTAGTCGTTGACCGTGCCCGTTCCGACGACGATCGCGGCCTACGACGCGTTCATCCTCTACCCGGCCCACCGATACGACATCAAGGGCAAGAGGATTCTCAAGCAGGAAAAGAAGTACTATGCCGTGGACTTGGGGATGCGACGTATCCTGTGCTCCAACAACGTGCGGGACATCGGACGCCTCCTCGAGAACGTGGTGTTCCTCGAACTGATGCGCCGCGAGGGCGACGTGTATGTCGGACAGAGCTCCGGCGGCGAGATCGACTTCGTCACGAACAGGCCAGGCGGGCGTCGGTGCTATCAGGTCAGCGAATCGGTGCACGATTCGGCGACGCTGGATCGGGAGCTGTCCTCGCTGCGCGCCGTGCGTGACAACTATCCCAAGACGCTGATTACGCTGGATGACGAACGGCCCTACTCCCACGAAGGCATCCGACAGGTATACGCGCTTGACTGGCTGTTGAACGAAGACCACAAGAAACAGTAGATACTAGGGCGGCCAGCGGGTTAGCAAGACATCAGTTGGTGAGGACTGCTGACATTGCACTCCGACGGATGAATTGAATACTCATATGGTATCCGATTCTGAAAAAATGAGTGGGACGTTGATGGTTGCCATCGTTGAGCTGGCTAAATGCGATTTCGCGCCATACTGCTTCAACAACGGTGACAACGGCTACAGTTGAACTATGCATGGGTTGAAGAGTGCGATTGACAGGGGAGCGGACGCGTGGGCGCGTTCGCTGCCTGGGCGCGTGCTCGACCGGTATGTGTCGCGGAGCGGCCCCCTGCTGGCGAATGGTCTGGCATATGGTCTGCTGTTCGCCTTTTTTGCCGGCGTCTGGATTGCGGTGAGTGTGTTCGGCCTTATCATGGTCGGCAACATTGATTGGCAGCAGATGCTGATCGACGCGGTGCGTGAAGTCATTCCCGGTGTGGCCGACTCGTTTCTGACGTCTTCCGCGCTAGGCGCCATGTCAAACACATTGACGTGGACCGGTCTGGCCATGTTGGCCATATTCTGGTGGACGGTGACCGGCTGGATGAACTCGCTGCGCCACGCCGTACGGGCCATGTTCGACGACTGCGGCGACGAGCTCAATATCGTCGTCGCAAGGTTACGCGATACGCTTGCCGCCATCGCCATCGCAATACTGTTCATTCTTTCGACCGCGGCCGGTACGGTGTCCGGCGGCATCGTACGCCGACTGCTGCAATGGGGCGGCATCCCCAGCAGTTCGTTGCCCGGCATCGTGCTTTTGGAGATGACCGGTTTCGGTACCGGCGTCGCGCTGAATTTCGCGTTGTTCATGTTGCTGCTGCGCGTGGTCTCCCACATCAAAGCCGGACGATTCACGATACTCGGCGCGTTACTGGGATCTCTGACGGTTTCCGCAATGCAGCTTCTCGGTGCGCGACTATTAGCCGGAGCCTCCCGGAATCCGATGCTTGCCCCGTTCGCCGCGTTGATCGGCGTGCTCATTTGGTTCAACCTCGTCGCCCAGGTCATTTTGCTCTGTGCCGCCCTCATTGCCGAGTGCCGACAAAAGAGCTGAGCGTCTGAACTGACTAATATGACGATTAGCGATGAAGCCTCTCTCGCCGAGATGATTCGCGAACTCAGCTGGCACTACAGTTATTGCCGTGGTCTCTCCATCTTGGCATATCGCAAACGAGTAGCTTCACCCGTGATACCGAGCTTGCGACCAATTGTTTCCCATGATTGGCCACGTTCATGCATGAGCAGTACCATCTGCGCAATGCGGGCATCAATGTATTCCAGTTCGGCTTTGCGTCGATTGATTAGACGGCTGAGCTCCAGTTCGGGAGAGAAGTTTGGGCTGTCCTCGGGAATGCCTTCTGCTGGTGATTCCTGAGACTCCACGGCATCTGCCGCAGCGTTGCCGATTTCCATGAGTTTGGCCTGTATCTCGGGAGAGTAGTCTTCAAATTTCATCGTTATCACTGCCTTAGTGTCGCTGTTGCTGATACTCCACTTTATAGGCATGTGGCCTCACCGGTAAATATTTACCGCCGCCCAGACCACACGGTATGGTAGAGCGCATGGCTGATTACGGGAACAACTTTGTGCAACTGCATAACCACACGCACTATTCGCTGCTCGATGGTGCGTCGAAGATTCCTGATTTGGCCAAGCGTGCGGCCGAACTTGGCATGCCTGCGGTCGGCATCACCGACCATGGCAACATGCATGGCGCCTACGAGATGTACACCAACTGCGTGGCCAATGGCGTCAAGCCCATCATCGGCATCGAAGCTTATGTGACCCCGGAAACCGCACGTCAAGACAAGTCCCGCGTGCATTGGGGTACCGAAGCCCAGCGCCGCGACGACGTCTCCGGTGGTGGTCTTATCACCCACTTGACCATGTGGGCCGAAAACGACGAAGGCCTGGTCAACCTCATCAAAGCCTCGTCCGTGGCCAACCTCGAAGGTCGCGTCATGCGTTATCCGCGTATGGATAAGGAGGTGCTCGCCACCTATTCCAAAGGCGTGATCGCATCCTCCGGCTGCCCCTCGGGCATCATCCAGACCCGTCTGCGCCTCGGTCAATTCGATGAGGCCCTGCGCGCCGCCGGCGAATTCCAGGACATCTTCGGCAAAGACAACTTCTTCATCGAACTTATGGATCACGGTCTGCCCATCGAAACTCAGGTGACCGGTGACCTGCTGACCATCGCCAAGAAACTCAACGCACCACTGCTGGCCACCAACGATTCCCACTACGTACACGCCGAAGATGCCGGCGCACAGGACGCCATGCTCTGCATCAACTCCGGTTCCCGTCTTGACGATCCGGACCGATTCAAGTTCGACGGCACCGGCTACTACATCAAAACCGCCGAAGAGATGCGCGAACTGTTCAAGGACCACCCGGACGCCTGCGACAATACGCTCGTTATCGCCGAACGCTGCAACGTGATGTTCGACGACCACGAAGACGGCGCGTTCATGCCGAAATTCCCTTGCCCCGAAGGCTGGGATGAGACCTCCCTGTTCCTCAAAAAAGTCGAGGAAGGTCTGGAGAAGCGTTACGACGGCAACCCGCCGCTCGACGTATTGAAGCAGGCCGACTACGAATGTGGTGTGATTTGCCAGATGCAGTTCTGCGGATACTTCCTCGTGGTCGCCGACTACATTCAGTGGGCCAAGGACCACGGCATTATGGTGGGTCCGGGCCGTGGTTCGGCCGCAGGCGCCATGGTCGCCTATTCCATGGGCATTACCGAGCTCGATCCGCTCAAGCATGGCCTGATTTTCGAGAGGTTCCTGAACCCTGAGCGAGTGAGCCTTCCTGATATCGATGTCGACTTCGACCCTGAAGGTCGTGCGCGAGTCATCGAATACTGCGGCGAAAAATACGGCACCGATAAGGTCGCCCAGTGCGTGATCTATGGCACCATCAAAACCAAGCAGGCCCTGAAAGACTCCGCCCGCATCATGGGTTATGAATTCTCAGTCGGTGAAAAAATCACCAAGGCGCTGCCTCCGGCGGCCACCGGCGGCAAAGACATCAGCCTGCATGACATCTTCGACCCGGCCGCCAAACGTTATGCCGAGGCCAGGGAATTCCGAGAACTCTACGATTCCGACCCGGACACCAAGCGCATCACCGAGGAAGCCAAGGGTATCGAAGGCCTGATTCGACAGACCGGTGTACATGCCTGCGCCACCATCATGGGTAGCGCACCCATCACCGACACCTCGCCGTTGCTGGAACGCACCGATGGCACCATCACCACCACCTTCGAATACCACACGTGCGAAACGTTGGGGCTGGTCAAGATGGACTTCCTTGGCCTGTCCAACTTGACGATCATCCACGACACCCTGAAGAACATCGAGGCCAACGGCAAACCCGCCATCGACTACACCAAGATTCCGCTCGATGACGCCGAAACCTACAAACTCATGTCCCGAGGAGACACGCTCGGCGTGTTCCAGCTCGATTCCGACGGCATGCGTTCACTGCTGAAAACCCTGAAGCCCGATAACTTCAACGATATTTCCGCACTTATCGCCCTGTACCGACCGGGCCCGATGAGTATGGATTCGCACACCAACTACGCCAAGCGCAAAAACGGCCTGCAGAAGATCACGCCAATTCACCCTGAGCTTGAGGAGCCTCTGAAGCAGGTGCTTGACGAGACCTATGGTCTGATCATCTACCAGGAGCAGGTGCAGTCCGCCGCCCGAATCCTCGCCGGTTATTCACTGGGCAAGGCAGACGTGCTGCGTCGAGCCATGGGTAAGAAGAAGCCCGAAGTGCTGGCCAAGGAGAAGGTGCCGTTCTTCGCCGGTATGAAGGAGCACGGATATTCCGAAGAGGCCTCCCAGGCCGTGTGGGATATTCTGGTGCCGTTCTCCGGCTACGCTTTCAACAAAGCGCACTCCGCCGCATACGGTCTGATCTCCTACTGGACCGCATATCTGAAGACGCACTACCCGGTCGAATTCATGGCCGCCCTGTTGCAAGGTGCCGCCACCAACAAAGACAAGACCGCACTGTACTTGGGCGAGGCCCGCCGCATGGGCATCCAGGTGCTCTCGCCGGACGTCAACGAATCGGTGTACGAGTACTCGGCAGTCGGCGACGTCGTCCGATTCGGTCTTGGTGCCATCCGTAACGTGGGTGACAAGGCCGTGGCCGATATCATCGCCGAACGCGAAGGCCCGCGCGGCAAGTTCGTGAACTTCATGGACTTCATCCGCCGCGTGCCCCTGACCGCGCTGAACCGGCGATTGGTCGAATCGTTGATCAAGGCCGGTGCCTTCGACTCGATTGACCCGAACCGTCGCGCGCTGCTCACCGTGCACGAGGCCGCCATCGATTCGGTGGTGAGTCTGAAGCGCAAACAGGCGGAGGGCCAGTTCGATTTGTTCTCCGATGCCGAGGATGGGGGAGCGGAGGCCATGGGCGACGCTTCCGTGACCGTACCCGATCTTGAGGAATGGGACAAGAAGACCAAACTTAACTTCGAACGCGAAATGTTGGGCCTGTATGTGTCTGACCATCCGCTCTCCGGTATGCAGTCGATTCTCGCGTCCTTGCGTGAAATGTCCATCGCGCATCTGGTTGATCGAGCCAAAACGATGGGTGAAGGACAGCAGGTCACGTTGGCTGGTTTGGTCACCAATGTGGACCGGCGCGTATCCAAGAAGGGCAACCCCTGGGCCATCGTGACCATCGAAGACATGGAAAGCTCCATCCAATGCATGTTCTTCGGCAAGGTCTATGAAGCGGCCGCCGCCGAACTTGCCGTGGACGCCATCGTACAGATTCGTGGCCAAGTGGAGTTGCGCGACGAAACCGTTTCTCTGAGAGCCACGGAAATGCAGATTCCGACCTTGGAAGCCGAGGATGAACGTCCGTTGGTCATCACGCTGCCGTCGGTGGCGTTGGAGCGCCAACGCATGATGCAACTCGGTCAGGTGCTCGCTAATCATCCTGGTTACTGCGAAGTACATCTTGCGGTGCTGGATGAGAAGGGTAACGCTCAGGTGCTCACGTTTGGCGATCGTTTCCGCGTCAAGCGAGATACTTCGTTGTTTGCTGAGATCAAGATTCTGTTTGGCCCCAGCTGCTTGCCTGCCGCCTGATTGGCGGGTTTCGCCCCTGGCCTCTCCCTCACCTGGCTTTGCTGGGGGCTCCTTCATCAGAGGGAGCTAAGGCGTGTGCCACCATACGATGTGCGCGACTACTGTGGAACGTATGGGCATGGAGATAGCGGATACTGGTAACAACGATGACGAGCAACAATGGATTGCCACGATGCTGGAACGGCTGTCTCATTCGCAGTTCCGCGCCAAATTCGCTTTGACCGACAAAGACCGAGCCTATGCCCGCACCAAAGGCAAGGCGACCATCGATCGTCATGCGCGAGAAATGTTGCGAGACCGCATAGGCGCAGCCGAACCGAAGAACGACGGCAGACAGACGCCATGGCGCGGCCATCCGGTATTCACCGCTCAGCATGCTACCGCCACATGCTGCCGCGGATGCATCGAAAAATGGCATCATCTGCCCAAAGGCCGTGAACTCGCCGAAGCGGAGGTAAACCGACTTGCCGATTTGGTCATGGCGTGGATTGAACGGGACCTTATCAATCATCCGGTTCGGTGAAGCACCCCGCATCCTCAGTATGCCTGTATGCCTTCAATAGTTATGGGCCAACAGCCAACATAGGCCTCGAAAACCGTAGATGCAAGGTATTGGCGAATGCGGCAGAACGCCGAACGTTGCCTATAGCGCGTTCGTCAATAATGCGACATGATGTCTATTCAAGAAGAGTTGATGAAGTGTCAACTCTGCCCCAAGGAGGCGGAATATGTACTACAGCAGCGGCAATTATGAGGCTTTCGCACGTCCGAAGAAGCCGGCCGACGTGGACAACAAGCATGCATACATCATCGGTACCGGACTGGCGGCATTGTCTGCAGCCTGTTATCTGGTGCGTGATGGTCAGATGCCTGGCGAGAACATCCACATCCTTGAGAAGGACCCGGTACCCGGCGGCGCCTGTGACGGTCTTGATATTCCCGGCCTTGGCTATGTGATGCGTGGCGGCCGCGAAATGGACAATCATTTCGAGGTCATGTGGGATCTGTTCCGCTCGATTCCCTCCATCGAAACCGAAGGCGTCAGCGTACTCGACGAGTACTACTGGCTCAACAAGGAGGACCCGAACTACTCGCTGTGCCGCGCCACCAAGAATCTCGGCAAGGACGCGGGGCTCAAGGGCAAGTTCGGGCTGTCCGACAAGGCTTCGATGGAAATCATGAAGCTGTTCTTCACCCCGGACGAAGACCTGTATGACAAGCCGATCACCGATTTCTTCGATGATGAGGTGCTGAACTCCAACTTCTGGCTGTACTGGCGCACCATGTTCGCCTTCGAAAACTGGCACTCCGCGCTGGAAATGAAGCTGTACATCAAGCGCTACATTCATCACATCGGAGGCCTGCCGGACTTTTCCGCGCTGCGTTTCACCCGCTACAACCAGTACGAGTCGATGATTCTGCCGATGGTCAAGTATCTGGAATCGCACGGCGTCGAATTCCGCTACAACACCAAGGTCGAGAACGTGGAATTCGCGATTGGCGGGGGAGCCGGCCCCAAGCGCGAGCACACCGGCGTAGGCCAAGACACCATCCAGAAGATTCAGGCCACCTCCGGCTTCTTCAAGCGCAACCCTGCCAGCACGCCCACCAAGAAGCTTGCCGTGCGCATCGACGTGGACCACGAGGGTGATAAATCCTCCATCGACCTGACCGAGAACGATCTGGTGTTCATCACCAACGGCGGTTGCGTGGAGAACTCCACGATGGGCTCCCAGCATTCGTCGGCCGCATGGAATCCGGACCTCAAGCCCGGTGGCGGTTGGGACATGTGGCGGCGCATCGCCAAGCAGGACCCGAGCTTCGGGCATCCCGACACATTCTGCTCGGACCCGGATGCCACCAAGTGGATGAGCGCCACGGCGACTACGCTCGACGCAGAGATTCCGCCGTACATCAAACGCATCTGCAAGCGCGACCCGTTCTCCGGGCGCGTGGTGACCGGTGGCATCGTGACCGTGGAGGACTCCAACTGGCTGATGAGCTGGACGCTCAACCGCCAGCAGCAGTTCCGTGACCAGCCCAAGGACCAGCTGTGCGTATGGGTGTATGGCCTGTTCCCCGACAAGCCGGGCAACTATATCAAGAAGCCGATGACCGAATGCACCGGCGAGGAGATCTGCGAGGAATGGCTGTACCACATGGGCGTGCCGACCGACAAGATCGAGGCGCTCGCAAAGCACCACGCCAACACCGTGCCGGTCATGATGCCGTACATCACCGCGTTCTTCATGCCGCGTTCGGCCGGTGATCGGCCGGACGTGGTGCCGGATGGCGCCGTGAACTTCGCGTTCCTCGGCCAGTTCGCCGAGACGCCGCGCGACACGATCTTCACTACCGAATACTCGATGCGCACCGGCATGGAGGCCGTGTACACGCTGCTTGACGTGGACCGCGGCGTGCCGGAGGTGTGGGGCAGCGTCTACGACGTGCGCAACCTGCTCAACGCCACGGTCAAACTGCGCGATGGCTCCCCGGTCACCGATATGAAGCTCAATGTCGTGGAGCGCGCCGTTATGAAGAAGGTCCTCAAGAAGCTCGGCAAGACCGACATCGGCATGCTGCTGCGCGAGTACGGGGCGATCTGACGGCATCGGCCTCGCAGCGAACCGTTCTCATTAGGAAACGTGTGAGGATTCCTCACGTAACCGCACAAGTGAACATTTCGGTAAGGCCCGGAATTCCGGTCCTCTGAAGGGTTCCGTGTTCGTTTGGCGGACCGCAGGGCTCGCACGTTTCCCAATGAGAACGGTTCGCTGCGTATCGCGGGCTGTATCGCCCC
>UMCP01011403.1_pt1 | contig 11398 bp, 8 predicted proteins | sample 1964261 | NCBI WGS metagenome assembly UMCP01 (sample SAMEA4835971, study PRJEB28245) | human gut metagenome | biome: gut microbiome; material: fecal sample | place: Denmark | collected 2008
ATGGAGAGCCACACAATACCATTACCCCGATTGCAAGAAAACGTGATGGATTGTTTGAACTGGATCTGACTCTTCGGAATAATATCACAACCGAAGAACATCCACTTGGCGTTTATCATCCACATGCAGAGTATCATCATATTAAAAAGGAAAATATCGGACTGATCGAAGTTATGGGACTTGCGGTGCTTCCATCCAGATTAAAAGAAGAGCTGGAGATTCTTGCGGATTATCTGGTTCAGAAAAAAGATATCAGAAGTAATGAAAAGATTGCAAAGCATGCGGACTGGGCAGATACATTTTGTAAAAAATATGATGGGATTACAGAAGAAAATGTAATGGATATATTGAAAAAAGAAGTCGGTGAAGTATTTGTACATGTACTTGAGGATGCCGGAGTGTATAAATGTACAGAAGAGGGAAGAGAAGCATTTTTAAGATTTGTAAAAACATTATAAGATGTTAGAAAAACGTCAAAAATCAGAAGGGATGAAAAGCCCGGAAGATTTTTGGCGTTTTGTCATGTTTGAGTTGTTATGATGAAAATATAACAAAATTTTACGTAAATATAAAGTGCTGATTGTGAATAGAGATAGTAGATGCTATAATGTAAATATAATTTTTCGGGAAAAAGTATATTAAAAGAGAAATTTCAGGAGGGAACTTATATGAGATATGAAATCAAAGGAGACACATTACCGGTAGTTATCTGCTATCTGGAGGGCGGAGAGAAGATGATCACAGAAGGAGGCGGAATGTCTTGGATGTCACCGAATATGAAGATGGAGACGACTACGAATGGAGGAATCGGCAAGGCATTTGGAAGAATGTTTTCCGGTGAGCATATATTCCAGAATATTTATACCGCACAAGGTGGCAAAGGGATGATTGCATTTGCATCGTGCTTTCCTGGATCCATCAAAGCATTTGAAATCGGACCGGGGCGCGAGATGGTATTCCAGAAAAGCGCATTCCTTGCAAGCGAAGCAGGGGTAGAATTGTCTGTGTTCTTTAATAAGAAGTTCAGCTCTGGATTATTTGGCGGAGAGGGATTTATCATGCAGAAGGTATCCGGTCAGGGAACTGTATTTGCTGAGTTTGACGGACATGTAGTGGAGTATGAATTGAACGCCGGACAGGAAATTGTCGTAGATACTGGACATCTGGCTGCAATGGATGCTTCATGCCAGATAGAGATAAAGAGTGTTCCTGGAGTAAAAAATATGCTGTTTGGAGGAGAGGGAATCTTTAATACCGTGGTTCATGGACCAGGAAGGGTATGGCTTCAGACAATGCCGATTTCAAATGTAGCAGGAGCACTCGGACCATATATTACAACATCCGGTAAATAATGCCTGGAAGGACAGGAAGTATGAGAACAAGAAGTATTCATAAAGCAGCACTGACGGATGCGGTTACACCACTGGAAGAGTCTGGAAAGAAACTGGCATATAAAGCGGCAGTCGAGGGAATCGTTCTTTTAGAAAATGACGGAAGTCTGCCATTGAAGGCAGGAAAGATAGCTTTGTACGGCGCTGGTGCGAAGAAGACGATTAAGGGTGGAACAGGATCAGGAGAAGTAAATGAGCGCCATGCAGTCTCTGTTTTTGAAGGACTGGAACAATCAGGATTTACAGTTACTACTATGCGGTGGATCGAAGATTATGACCAGGCATTCGAAGAGGGTGAACAGGAATATGCAGAAGAATTCAGGAAAAAACTAAGTCCAAAGAACCTGTCAGATTTTATGAACCTGATGAGCAGTCCATATAGATATCCTTATGGCCGTGCCATACAGGAGAAGGATATAGAAGAGTCGGATACAGACAGTTGTATTTATGTGGTATCCAGACAGGCTGGTGAAGGGGCAGACAGAAAACTGGATGAAAATGAATATGGGCTATCAGAGATAGAGCGGATCAATATTGCATTCTGCGCAGAAAGATATAAGAAACTGATCGTAGTGATCAATGTAGGTGGAGTATTTGATCTGAATTTCTTAAATGAAATATCCGGAATTAATGCAGTTATTTTTATGGGAGAGCTAGGTACAATGGGAGGTCTGGCACTAGCAGATGTTATTTCAGGAAAACAGACGCCATCAGGGAAACTTACAGATACCTGGGCAAAACATTACCGGGATCTTCCGTTTGCAGATGAGTACAGTTACCTGAATGGTAATCTGGATGAGGAATATTATAGAGAAGGTATCTATGTAGGATACCGCTATTTTGATACATTTCATGTGGCACCAAGATATCCGTTTGGCTATGGAATGTCGTATACTAATTTTGCAATACGGTTTGAACAGATGCAGATGGAAGGCACGAAGATTCATGTGTATACAGAAGTGGAAAATACCGGAAGAATTTATGATGGTAAAGAAGTTGTGCAGATCTATGTAAGCTGTCCGAACGGGGAACTTAAAAAGGAAGCACAGCGGCTGACTGCATTTCATAAGACGAAGTTATTAAAGCCGAGAGAAAAGGCAAAACTTATACTTAGTTTTGATCTCCGGGATATGACTAGCTACAGGAAAAAAGATGCAGCAACGGTCCTTGAAAAGGGAGAATATGTAATCCGTCTCGGTAATTCCAGCAGGAATACCAGAGTATGCGGAATCTTGAGATTATCCAGTGAAATCATAACAGAAAAACACTCGCATATCTGCAAAATCCCAATGCATGTGACAGAACTGGAACAAAAGGAAGAAGATATCCTTCATGCAGCCTGTGACTGCAGACAAAACTGGGGAAGAGGATGCGAGATTATTATTGAAAATATGGAAAAAATTCGAAGCATTCCGGTAGAAGAGGATAAGATAACAGAAATTGTGCATGAATATGGTCCGGTTAAAATATATTCCTCAGAAGAGACAGATGCCGTGATGGAGCGTTTAACACTCAGAGACATGGCAGAACTGTCTGTGGGCGGAGGTATGACTGGATCAAGATTCTTTGAAGCGCCAGGTGCAGCCGGGGTTACGTGCACAACACTGGAACAAAAAGGAATTCCAAATGTAGTAATGGCAGATGGACCGGCAGGGCTTCGTCTGAACAAGGTTTCATCTGTGTCATTCACCGGAAAGGTAAAAGGGATAGAGCCGAATATTTCATGTATGAAATATCTTCCGGAGCCGGTTAAAAAAATCATGCTTGGAAATCCGGATAGCCCGAATCTGCTCTATCAGTTTACTACGGCATTCCCAAGCGGGATTTCACTGGCATCGAGCTGGAATCTGGAACTGGCGGAAGAAGTGGGAAATGCAGTTGGAAAAGAGATGGAATGTTATGGTGTAACCTATTGGCTGGCACCAGGACTTAATATTCACAGAAATCCACTTTGTGGACGCAATTTTGAATACTATTCGGAGGATCCACTGGTTTCAGGAAAATTTGCAGCTGCCATTACAAAAGGTGTGCAGAAGAATCGTGGGTGTTATGTGACGTTGAAGCATTTCTGCTGCAATAATCAGGAGGATAATCGCAATAAGACCAATGTGAATGTCAATGAACGAGCGCTTAGAGAAATCTATCTGAAGGGTTTCGAGATTGCGGTAAAGGAAGCGGGTCCGGGAGCCATTATGAGCAGTTATAACAAAGTAAATGGTAAATATGTCAATAACAGTTACCGACTTCTGACACAGGTGCTTCGAAATGAATGGGGATTTGATGGTTTGGTAATGACGGACTGGTTTGCAACCGGGCGTAAATATGGAAATCCGGCACATGCGATTGCATCCGGGAATGATCTGATTATGCCGGGAAGTGCAGGTGCGGTGGATGAGATTGTGAAAGCGGTGTCCAAGGGAGTGATACTGGAAGAGGATGTAAAAAGAAGTGCAGCGAATGTATTGCGTGGAGTGTTATCCAGCAGGATATATCAGGGATTTACAAGAATGCATATGAAAAAGTAAAAGGTGAGAAGTAAGCGTGAGACTAGATAAGAAAAAAATGATTGCTGCCATAATTGTGGCATGCACAACACTTTTCATAGCAATAGGAATACATGAAAAAAAAGATACACGAAAACAATTAAAATTTGGAGCTACTTATATGACAATGAATAATCCATATTTTGTTAATATGGATGAAAATATTGAAGAGTCAGTGCAGGCAAAGGGGGATATCTTAATTACAAGAGATCCCCTGCAGGATCAGAAAAAACAAAATGAACAGATAAAAGATATGATAAATGAAGGGATTGATGTACTTTTTCTGCAACCTGTAGATCGAAATAAAGTTCGGCCTGCACTTGAACTATGTAAAAAAAAGCATATACCTGTATTTGTTATTGATTCTGAAGTGTCGGATACAGAAGCGGTTGTATCCACGATTGTTTCGGATAACTATGATGCGGGGGTTCAATGTGCAAAAGATATGATGAAGAAAAAAACAAGTGCAAATATAATAATTGTAAATCAGAAAGCATTGAATTCAATTAATGAGAGAGTGAAAGGTTTTAGGGATACTATTAAAGGGCATCCACAATATAAGATAGTAGAAGAAAAAGAGAGTGCCGCAGAGTTTGAAATTGCAATGAAAGTTATGGAGGAAATTATTTATGAAAAGAAAAATTATGATGTTGTAATGGGTGGAAATGATCCAATTGCTTTAGGGTGCATAGCAGCGATGCAAATGACTGATAAGACGGATCAGGTTATGGTTTATGGTGTGGATGGTTCGCCAGATGGAAAAGCAATGATAAAGGCAGGATTTTTAGAAGGAACAGCAGCACAATCACCAATTAAAATAGGTGAAAAGGCAGTTCAGACAGCATACAGCTATTTGGCAGGGGAAACTGTAAAAAAACATGTTACAATACCTGTCGAATTAATTACAGCAGATAACTTAAAGTTTTATGACATGACAGGATGGCAATAATGAAAAAAAATTATAGTTTAATTTTGAGAAAGATAATATTTGCTTTTAATAGTATATCAGTGATTGGAATTGCAATATTTATTTTGTATACAACAAGAAAAATATGTGATGCATACGTTGCAAGTGATTTCTTAGAAAAAGTCAATGCGATTCCGGCAAACCCTTCTGCATTAGTAGGAGAAATTTTGGTATTAGTAGCTATAATGGGAATTTCTTTTATATGCAGAGAAAAATTTGTTAGGGAAAATACAGGAGTATATTATTTGACTTTACTTATAGATTTTTGTGCAAGTTTTTTTATTGTTTATAGATTAGATTTTAATTATAATGGGATACTTTTGTGGGTTTTTGCGAATCTCATTGCACATATTAAAGACATGGGAGGAAAATATGCATTAGCAGTGATATCATTACTAAGCTATATAGGAACCAATCACGGTATTATCTCGGTAAGTACGAAAATATTTTCTGTTAGTGATTATATAAATGTATATGATATTGGAGTCCAAAAAGTATTATATTGGCTATATAATTTGCTTACATCATTAAATATTATTTTATTTTTTGTTTTTTGTGTATTCATTATTATCGAACAGAGTGGAACGATAGATGAGGTAAAAAAATTATATTTTAAATTATCGCAAACAAATGAAGAGCTACAACAGGCAAATGAAAAATTACAGGAATATGCTGTAATGAAAGAAAAAATGGGAGAAACAAAGGAGCGCAACCGGCTGGCTAGAGAAATTCATGATACATTAGGGCATACGCTAACGGGTATATCAGCGGGGGTAGATGCTTGTATAGCGATGATCGATAGTTCTCCTGAGGTAACGAAAGGACAATTGGAGCTTATTTCAAAAGTTACAAGGGATGGAATAAAAGAAGTAAGAAGGTCAGTAAGTGAATTAAGACCCGATTCTCTGGAACGTTTAAACTTGGAACCGGCAATTCGTAAGATGGTAAATGAAACAAATTCAATAACAAATACAAAAATACATTTTGAATGTGATGTCGAAAAATTGAAATTTGATGAAGATGAAGAAAATGCGATATATCGTGTTGTTCAGGAAAGTATGACGAATTCTGTACGACATAGTCATGCAAAAAATGTTTATATTACTATAAAAAAGAAATATTCCGATATTTATATTTCAATCAAAGATGATGGAATTGGATGTACTGATATGAAGAAAGGATTTGGTACAAGACATATTGTTGAGCGGATAAAGTTATTAAATGGGACAGTAGAGTTTGATGGAAGTGATGGATTTACAACAAATGTTGTAATTCCTATAAGATGGGGTGAAGAATATGATTAAAGTACTGATTGCAGATGATCAGGAATTGATTAGGCAAAGTTTGTCAATTGTATTAAATACAAAGGAAGGAATAGAAGTAACAGATACGGTTGCAAATGGACAAGAAGTAATTGCAAGTGTACGAAAAAATAGACCGGATGTTATTTTAATGGATATTCGAATGCCTAAAATGGATGGCGTACAGTGTACGAAAATAATAAAAGATAATTATTCAGAAATAAAAATTATTATACTCACAACTTTCGATGATGATGAGTATGTATATAATGCATTAAAATGGGGAGCAAGTGGATATCTTTTAAAAGGAGTATCGATGGACGGATTGACTAATGCAATACGTACTGTATATAGTGGACAGGCAATGATAAATCCAGATATTGCTACAAAAGTTGTAAGATTGTTTTCACAGATGGCAAAGGCTGATTATGTAGTTGATGTAGATCAGAAGAGAACAGAAAATCTGACTAAAACAGAATGGAAAATTATTAATGAAGTCGGACGGGGAAGTTCTAACAAAGAAATAGCGGAAAATTTGAATCTTTCAGAAGGTACTGTACGGAATTATTTGAGTGGGATATTAAACAAATTAGAGTTCAGAGACAGAACGCAATTGGCAATCTGGGCAGTACAGAATAAAGTAGCAACAAAAATTACGGAGCAATAGTAAATGAAAAAGAAAAGTATATACGGATTAGTTGTTTGCTTTTTGAGCATAATATTAATAATACTTGCATGGAACTATAGACAAAAAAATAAACCAATTGTATTGGAATTTGGCATGTTTGCTGAGAGTAATTGGGATGTTAAGAATGCGAATGCATATGTAATAATAGATGATGCAATAAAAAAATTTGAAAAAGAACATCCAGGTGTTAAAGTTCATTATGAGACAGGGATTAGAAAGGAAGATTATTCAGAATGGTTAGATAGAAAAATATTAGAAGGAGAAACACCAGATGTATTTATGGTGTTGTCTGATGATTTTTATAAATATGTGTCATTAAATGTTATATCTGATTTAGATAATCAGATTGCTAATGATAGGAATTTTAAAAAGGAGTATTTTTTTGATACAGTATTAGATATTGGAAAATATCATGAAAGTCAGTATGCGTTACCATATGAGGTAGTACCGACTTTGATGTTCGTAAATAAAACATTGTTGGAACAAGAAGGAATAGAAGTCCCAAATGAAAATTGGACATGGAGTACAATGGAGCAAATTGTTGATCAGATTACAAAGGATAAAAACGGTGATGGTGTGATCGATCAATTTGGGACATATAATTATACTTGGAAAGAAGCTGTATATTCAAATGGTGCAGAGCTTTTTGATAAAGATGGGAAAAAAGCTTTTTTTTCGGGAACAAAAGTGAATGAAGCAGTTAAATTCGTGAAAAAGTTAAATGAAATGAATGGAGGCCGTGAAGTAACACAAAATGATTTTGATTCGGGAAATGTGGCATTTATGCCGTTAGCGTTTTCTGAGTACAGGACATATAAAACTTATCCGTATAAAATAAAAAAATATACAAGTTTTCAATGGGATTGCACAAGCATGCCGGCAGGCCCAGGAGGTCATAATACTTCAGAAGTAGATGCACTTTTGATGACTATTGGAAATAAAAGTAAACATAAGGAATTAGCATGGGAATTTCTGAAAATGTTAACTTCGGATTCTTCAATTCAAAGAGAAATATTTGAATATTCGCAAGGTGCATCAGTATTGAAATATGTAACTGGATCAAGATATGCAGAAAGCATGATTCGGAAGGATATGGATGTAGATGAGAGGGTTATTGATAATCGTTTGTTAAATGATGCGATAGAGAATGGACGGATAAATCCAAAATTCTCGAAATATCCAGAGGCTATGGCATTAGCAGAGAATGAAATAGATGATATTTACAAAAATGAAAAGAATATTGATAGTTCGCTTAAGGTATTTCAGAGAAGTATTACTAAATTTTTAAATCAATAAGAAAAGCATTACATTTGTCACATTTTTTTGTGAGAAATGTAATGCTTTTTTAGTTACAAAATACAGGTGTACAGGAAAAGGAAAATTAGTAATATTAAGACAACAAATAACAAGCAAGGAGGAAAAGAAATGAAAAGAAAATTAGTGAGCGTGTTATTGAGTGTTTCATTAGTTGCAGCAATGGCAATGGGGTGCAGCAACGGTGACGGGGACAAGAAATCTAGTTCGACGAAAACTGAATCGACGTCAAACAAAAAGGGAGGTCACAAGTTTGGGTATACTTGTATGGACGGAACGAACCCATTCTTTGTAACATTGGAAGATGAAATCAGAAAGAAAGTCGAAGCAAATGGGGACGAGCTTGTATCTGTAGATCCGGCAAATGATGTAAGTCTTCAGGTACAGCAGGTAGAGGATTTGATTTCACAGGGAATTGATGCAATGTTCCTGAATCCAGCAGAAGCTGAAGGAATTCTTCCAGCTTTGGATGCTTTAAAAGGAGCAAACATTCCAATCGTTAACTTTGATACAGAAGTTGCCGATATGTCGTATGTAACAAGTTATGTTGGATCTGATAACTACAATGCAGGTAAAGTTTGTGGAGAAGATTTAGTTAAGAAATGCCCGAAGGGTGGAGACATTATTGTTCTTGATTCACCGACTATGAATTCAATTGTAGATCGTACAAAAGGATTTACAGATGCAATCAAAGGAAAAGGATTTAACATTGTTGCACAGCAGGATGCAAAAGGGAATCTTGAAACGTCAATGGGAATTGCAGAAGATTTATTACAGGCACATGGAGATGTAGTTGCAATCTTTGGTGGAAATGATCCTACAGCGCTTGGTGCATTAGCGGCAGCAAATGCAGCAGGAATTAAGGATTGCAAAATTTACGGAGTAGATGGTTCACCGGATGTTAAATCAGAGCTTGCAAAAGGTGATTCTTTAATGGAAGGAACAGGAGCACAGTCTCCAGTTGGTATTGCTGATAAGTCTGTAGAGGTTATGTATAAAATCTTAGATGGCAAGAAAGTGAAAGACAAATATCCAGTAGAAACATTCCTGATTACAGCAGATAATGTTAACGATTATGGTACAGATGGTTGGCAGTAAACGATAGTCATTAACAAAAATATGAAAGGTGCTTTATTCAAATGAACTGGATAAAGCACCTTTTTGCATAAAAGAAAGATATAAGTGGGTGATATTTTGAGTGGTACAACATTGCTAGAAATGAAACATATACACAAAAAATTCCCAGGTGTATATGCATTAAAGGATATTAATTTCGAACTTCGGACGGGGGAAGTTCATGCATTACTAGGTGAAAATGGAGCCGGAAAGTCTACGCTTATCAAAGTGTTAGGCGGAATTTATACAGCAGATGAAGGCGAGATAATTATAAACGGTAAAAAAGTAAATATAGATGGTGTAAAGGCTGCACAGGCTAATGGAGTAGCGATTATTCATCAAGAATTGGTTTTGGTTCCGTATATGACTGTAGCTGAAAACATTTTTTTGGGACGAGAACCGATGAGTTCCGGATTTGTTGATAAAAAGAAAATGAATCATGATGCGCAAAAATTGTTAGATGACTATCAAATGGGAATACAAGCTAATCAGTTAATTAAAGAATTAACGATAGCACAGCAGCAGATGGTTGAAATTGTAAAAGCAATTTCTTATAATTCAAAAATTTTAGTTATGGATGAACCAACTTCTTCGATTTCAGATAAAGAGGTAGCATTTTTGTTTAAGACAATGAGGAGTCTTACTTCCAAGGGAGTAGGTATTATATATATTTCTCATAAGATGAGTGAATTGGAAGAAATTTGCGATAGAGTAACTGTTATGCGAGATGGAGAATATGTAGGTACTGAAGTTGTAAAAAACACTACAAAAGATGCATTAATTGCAATGATGGTTGGAAGAGAGTTGACTAATTACTATACAAGAGATTTTGAAGAACATGAAGAAGTTATTATGCGATGCGAAGGAATCTCAGATGGTGAGCTGGCAGAAAACGTAAGTTTTGAACTTAGAAAAGGTGAAATATTAGGCTTTGCCGGATTGGTTGGAGCTGGAAGAAGTGAAGTAATGAAAAGTATATTTGGGCTTATGCCAAAAAGTACAGGAGATATATATCTGGAGGGTAAAAAAGTTACTATTAATTCACCAATTGATGCTATGAAAAATGGCATTGCACTTGTTCCGGAAAATCGTAAACTCGAAGGTTTATATTTGGTACAAAGTGTCAGGTTTAATTCAACGATAGAAGTTTTAAACGAGTTCATTAAAGGTATTTTTGTAGACAATTCTAAAGAAAGAGAAATTACACAAGAATATATTGATAAAATGGCAACCAAAACACCTTCACAGGAACAAGCTATAGGTAATCTGTCAGGAGGAAATCAACAAAAGGTATTAATTGGTCGTTGGCTTGCAACACATCCGAAAATTTTAATTCTTGATGAGCCTACAAGAGGTGTAGATGTAGGTGCAAAATCAGAAATATATGCAATTATGAATAAATTGGCAAAACAGGGAATGTCAATTATTATGATATCTTCTGAGTTACCAGAAATTTTAGGAATGAGTGATCGAATCTATATAATGGCACATGGAAAGATGAGAGGCTGTATTAGTCATAAAGAAGCAACGCAGGAAAGCGTTATGATGCTGGCAGCTGAATAGGATGGGCATAATAAAGGAGGAAAAAAACAAATGGAAGAAAAAACAAAAAAAACAACAGCGACAGCTGGAGTTGGAAATGCTGTTAAAATATACTTTAAAGAAAATCTTGGTATAATCGTAGCCTTCTTGGTATTATGTGTATTTTTATCAGTTTTTCCAAAAACAAGTGGATCATTTTTTACAAGACAGAATATATTTAATGTATTAAGACAGATTTCTACGAACCTGTTCCTGGCATGTGGTATGACAATGGTAATTATTCTTGGTGGAATCGATTTGTCTGTTGGATCAATCATTGCATTATCAGGTTGTATTTCGGCAGGATGTGTAGCAAGATATAATCTCCCATTACCGATAGCATTACTTATGGGACTTTTAGTTGGACTTTTAGTTGGTATGTTTAATGGTGCTGTAATCAGTAAAACTACAATTCCAGCATTTATCGTAACACTGGCTACAATGAATATAGCAAAAGGACTTGCATATGTATATACTGGCGGTTCGCCTGTACGAGT
>UMCP01084315.1_pt1 | contig 11388 bp, 19 predicted proteins | sample 1964261 | NCBI WGS metagenome assembly UMCP01 (sample SAMEA4835971, study PRJEB28245) | human gut metagenome | biome: gut microbiome; material: fecal sample | place: Denmark | collected 2008
CTCTTTGATCGTTTTTATATAATCGTTCCAGCTTGCCATATCATCCATCAGACATTCTGCCTTAAAATTAAACCTCTTGATGAATCTCTGGCATCGCGTTGCCCCGAATCCGTACTCGTCATGCAACGTTGCCACCGAAAGCACTGTAACTGTGTCAAGCAGTTGCTCCTTGATCTTCATTGTGGCCTTATCCAGATCTTTCTTCGCAAGTGGTGTTCGAATCCCGGTCACGTTCCGGAAGCTGATCTCTTTCTCTAGCGCCTCAACTCCGCCCTTCTTCACGATGTCCAGCGCCATCAGCAGACCGTCTTCCCGGCCAGACATATAGTCATTTATCTTCTTTGCCATTCGTACATCCCCTTTCACATCGCAAGTTTCTTCCGCGCACTTATCAGCCGCCGTGTTCATCTATCGTGCTTCTGTACTCAAGAAGGCTCCTTTCGAGCGCATCCATGTCATACTTCCGACGTTCAAAATTATTATTGTCTTTCACTTTTCCTTTTACTCTGTTGAAACTCTCCCTTTTCTTCTCAGTCCTATAGAAGGACTTCCATCCACTGGATGTTGCCTTCTTTACGATGGCAATCCTCTCTTCTTCCTTATCGCTCAGATTCAGCAGCTCATCTCTCAATGCCTGAACCTGCTCATCCGGGATTTCTCCATAATTGCTCTTACGGACAGCAAGATAAATCTGAAAAGCACGTTCCAGTTCCGGTGAAAATCCAGTATTATATATACTTTTATTTACTTTACTTTTCTTTAGGGATTCTTCCGGTGAATTACCGCTGTTTTTCCCGGAAAAACTGTCTATTTTCTTGGAAAAACCTGTAAAATGAGTGCATTTAATAAAAGGTTCTGTTTCTTCTTTTTTCAGAAGCCAGAACCTCCCGACTTCAATCGGATTTTTCCTTGCACGCTCCTTTACCGCAAGCTGAAATCTCCTCTGTATCCCGGCAGAGGTCAAGACCTTGTCCGACTGAAAAAGTGTGTTATCAAACAGTGACCGTGACAGCAAGAAGTTCAAGACCTGCTTCGCCTTATTCTGATCCATTTTCAGATCATCCGAAATAATGTACTCAAAATCATCGTCTACCTGTATGTAGTATCCCTGCTTATAGATCTCGCAGAGCAGATAGATGTAAAACACGATACCGTCCCGTCCATATCGGGCTCTCAGTATCTTTATTTTGGGATCCTCGAAGAAATCCACGTCCAGAGGGAAGTATGACAGGCCGTTCTTCTTTGGTCTGGCCAATGCTGTCACCTACCTTCCATCCGTATATTCCTCAACTGTAATATCCAACCCTTCCACTGCGGAATAGGCTTTCTTCGCGATCGTGAATACGATCTGCGTATCATCGTGATATGCTGCTCCGTTCAGTGCATCTGCAACAACCTTTACAATATTATCAATATCCGGCTTCTTCAATGGTGGAATATCCCCGGAGAGCATCTGCTGTTGGCGCTTTTTCGATGCACTCTTCGGAGGCTCAAACCTTGCTATGATCCGAAGTGTAACCGGCGTTTCCTTTTCAAATCGGATTCCATTGGATACCTGCATATACATTGTCTTGATCAAGTTCTCATACAGCATATCATTCTCTGGCGTATACGAAACACAATGCTTCAGATGAGCATTGTAAACAGTACGCGCCCTGGCTTTTCCTTGAGGTTTTCCGGGTACATGAAATGTAACTGACTGCACGCTCCTTCTCCTTTCCTCGGTGCCAGCAACAAAGACCGACACCGATGAAACCATAGTTTACAAGTTACATGTGACATCTATCATAATTCTTAGGAGATAGCGCGATTACGCAATGATTGTCAAATCTTCCTTGTATGCACTCGGAAGTGCATGCTCAAAGTAATCCTTTATCTTAAGCATTGCTGCGTGTTTCCAAAGTCCGTTATCTCCCTCCACAAGCTTGAACATAGGAGCGCCATTTCCGTCATCCTTAACGCGGAATACATAAAGACTGGATGGTTGATCAATTTCGGCGAATGTCCTGTACGGAATTAGACTCACTGGATTCGGCACCTGTACATCGACACGCTGTACGCCGGTCTTGATCGTTGTTTTCTGTGAAATTCCATCATCTGAATAATCTGCTGTTGTTCCCGCCTGAATATTTCCTGCAACCTGCATAATCAGTTTCAGGTCATCGTTCTCCACAAAGTTCGCCTGCAATTCAATTAAAAAGCGTTCCTGATCATAGTAATTATCAAATCTAAACTCATTTACGATGGCATCACATATAAAAAGAGTCTCTCTCTGACGCTCTGGAAGAAGACCAGAGTATAATTCTACCTTTTTAGGACTTATAATATGTAAGATCATCTTCTCCCGGAGCTCTTCCCGCTTCCCTGTGATATAGTCAACCATGGCTGACAGTGTGTTCACGTGGATGGCATCTGCCAGGTCTTCCCGGGCATACCTGTCCAGCTGCTTATTGCAGTAGGTTTTCCCTCCGATTTCCATTACAATCGGCTGCATGCTCTCCTCTTTTAATCCATTCACATACTGTAACGCTTCTTTTAATCCTTCAAACATCTTTCTTATCCTCCTTATGCTTCTCTTGCCTTTCTCAAATCTACTACATTATTTCCTGCAGACTCAATAATCTCTCCTGTCTCTGTATTAACGGTTCTGCTATCAACCTCATGCACCGGTACGGTCGGCTGTTGTACTGCCACATCTTCCATAGACATCTGCCCTGGAATCTGATTTCCGATTTCTCCCACTTCGATTTCTCCGCTCTTCAGGTCCTTCCGGATGCCGAGAGCAGTCACCGCTCCAAGCGTCGGTGCCAGCGCAGACTTCGTTGTGATGCTGGTCGTAATAAAATCCCTCTGTTCATTCGGCTTCATGGTGATTGTCACAGTAATCTTCCGAGCTGTCTTCGCCTCTGTATTCGGATCCGCGATGTTTCTCGCCACCGCCTCCATCTCTCGATTGATCTGTTGGGTCAGCTCCCCGTTTGAGAACTGCTCAATGTTAATGTGTTTCATAATCCGTTACTCCTTTCTCTATGAATTCATATATCTTTCAATTCCTTCCGCCACATCCGGCCCCGTTCCGTTTTTCCATACATCCCAGAAATCGATTGTCCTGGACTGCGGGCGTTCTTTTGCAAGCCCGACCCGGATCTTTAAAGGGATTGGAACTGCGTCCCCAATGATTAGGACGTCCCCCGGGCTGAACGTGGTCGTGGAATCGATGATATCTTCGTTTCCATCCGGCAGCATACCTTTAACCATAGATTTATCCGTTTCATTGTTCAATTTTGATACGATAAAGTTTGCGCATTGCGCCATGATGGTCTTATTTAATTCTGAAGGGCGCTGGCTCGCAACAAATAAAGTCATGCCAAACTTGCGCCCCTCCTTTGCGATATTTTCGAAGATCTCGACCATGCGCCGCTCCGAGGCGGAAAGCTGGAAATTGTTTGATATATATACATGGGCTTCATCACATACCAGTGTCACCGGCGATATCTCTGCATTTTTAAAGGTCTGCTGCACCCCGTACACGAGCTTCGTTACTGCCCCGATGATCAGGAGTGCGATATCATGCGGGATGTTCGACAGATCAATATTCTTTACCGGCTTGTCGTTCGAAAGGATCTCATCCATCAATTCCGCAAGATAATCCTGCCGCCTTTCTTCGAACAGAAACGAAAGTCTTGCATCGTTCTCCTTCGATTCCAGTGCGCTGATGATGCTGTGGAGTCGGCCGTTATATTCTCCCTTGACCTTTTTCTCCTGCCCCGCGCTGGCACCCGTCTTGTAGAATTCCCCGGTGGATACCTGTTCCTCATTCAGTTCCCGCAATCCGGCAAGCAGTTCCTCATAACTGAAATAGACCGGCTTTCCTTCATTCCCGTCCGGGCATATACAGTTGTGAACCTTTCGAAGCGCAGCCATTGCAACCGTGGCACTCTCTTCCTTGACTTTCAGGATATTTGATGCCATTTCGGAAAAACCAAACAGCCAGACCGGGAAGGGATGTCTCAGGTCGAAAGAAATGTTCCGCGCATAGGATAAATTCCGGTATTCGCCGTGAATGTCAAATACGATGATATTTGCCCCCGGAAGCCGGCTTGTCTCCTCGAGGATCTTCGCAACCGTCTCCGACTTCCCGGATCCCGTGTTTCCGACAATGCAGGCGTGCCGTTGGAAGAACTTGTTCCCGTCCACCCACGCGGAACAGCCGTATGACGAATACCTTCCGATGCAGAAACCGCTCTCGTTTGTATGGCCGATCATGGACGCGAAATCCTCTGCGCTGATCTCTCTTGCGACGATATCGGTTGTCGGATACCGCTCCAGTGCCTTGGTGAACTTTCCGCTCCGTACACTGCCAATGATCGAGCACTCAACAACCTTGATGCTTGTCCCACTGAGAATAAAATCATCGTCTCCGATTGTAGCTTCCGCATCGTTATCTGTTACCGATGTCACCATTGTGATCAGTTCTACTGCTCCATCCGATATTGCAATCAGGTCATTGATACGAACGCTTTCAAATTCTTCCTGAACCGTTCGGATCTGCACTTTATCATTTAAAATCTTAATCAATTTCAATTCAATCCCTCCAGTAATTCGCTGTAATTTCTGAGTTTTGCATGTTTTACACTTTTGCAATAATCACACACACCGCAGCTGGCAGGTGGCTCCTCTCCCGCTTTTACCCGCGCGTAATGATCGATGTTTTGTCTAATTTCCAGAAGTGCCACATCAAGAACCGGCTGCGTGATCTGAAAGATATCCAGATCAACGACCTTCTCCTTTGTTGCAACCGCAAGATAAAAAGGAAGCAGCTCGCCAGTGATCAGCTGTACACCTTTCTGATAAACCGCCCCTTGCAGGTCATATCGCCACAGTGGAAGAGTTCGGAACTTCTGCACTACTTTCAAATCAGTAATGCAGATCCCGGGAAGGTAGCTATCCATCTTCATCTTCCACAGATACCCAAACAGTTCGAAGGTCATAATTCTTTGCTTTTCTCCTGACATAAAACGCAGGAATGTATCGTCCTGCTTTATTCGTGCAATGATTTCATTCGCTTTCTTAAATTCACTGCGTAGCTCCTGCTTTTGTGTAAACACAGACGGATGCTCATTTATAAATGAATCTAAAGTTCCTTCGAAATAAGAATCCACAAAAGAACCGGTTAGCATGGCACGCGTCATCGCGGGTTTGTATTCCCCGCGAATCTTTGCCATAGCCATAGCCTCGCATTTCATGAAATCCTTATATTGCGATACTGAAAAATACTGACTGTCAGCTTCCAAAGAATAGTAATTATTCTGACTCAGCTTTATCTTTCTCTTCATCCTTCTTCACGCCTCTCTTTGCCCCTTCCTTCCCATCACTCTCTGGCTTTCCGGAAAATGGATCCTGCACCTCACTACCCGCTTCACTGACTCCCGGAGTCGGAAGATCAAAGTACTGTTCACGGCTTGCCATTCCGTCACGAAGCGAACGATATACATTATTCAGCCGAATCATGTCATTCTCGCTAAACGCCTCGCACTTACATCCGATATACTTCTCGATCATCTCCTGGGTCACAGAAAATTTTTCCTCAAAAAGCCGGATTCCATCACGTACACGATCGATTAAGGGTTTATCACTCCCTGATACCAGCGTCTTCTGGCATTCTTTAACAGCTGCCTCAACAACATCCCCGGGGATAATTCCGAGAATACATGACCTTAACCGGCGCGCCCCCTGATTTGCAACCATCTCGTAGATGTCGCGTGGATCAGTAAGCGGTACATTACCTTTTTTAGTGCTACGTACATGCGGAACACTGAAAATCTTTGTTTGTCTGGAGTTCGTTTCCAAATCCCACGCATAAGCCATAACCTGCGACTCCCCGTTTTTCTGTTCCAGTTCTGTGATTCCAAAATCAATATTTCCCCAGTTCTGTGCGATAGCCTCTGCCAACCGAATTGATGGTCCAGTAACCTTGCTTCCACCGCGCGGATATTCATACATTGCGCTTTCTGCAAGAGATTTTCTTTTACAAGACAGTAGTATCCTGTTAAATGCCTCAACTTCATCCCGTGGAAACCTCTTTGCAATCACCATAGCCGCCTGCACCTCCTGCGCCTGCCGGCTGATCATCATTTCTGTCTGTGTATTACGACTTACTATTCCGCCGTCCTGCTGCATTACAACGTCATTCATCTTTTTTTCTTCTCCTCCTATTTAATTAATTACATATGTCAGATCCGTTCCTTTGATATACTCCTCTGCCATTCTTACCGCCACTTCGTAGCTTTCCGAGCAACAAGCAAGAGTTCCGTCAGAATATCGGATAATATATACGCAGATCATTTTGGGTCTGCTCACGGATCATCCTCCTTTATCCAGTTTCCGGAATAGAACCACTCTATAAGTGTAAGCGCCGCAAGATAGAAGTTTTCAGCTTCTCGGAAAACTTGCATTGCGGTCTCCTGCTCTTCCTCGGTTCCGGCGAAGATACGCTCACACGCATATGAAAATGCATCTTCTTCGAGAACACGTTTCCCGAATTCTTGTCCAATTCCTATATACATCTTTCTCTCCTTGTGTTAATATAAAAATGGTTAATTTTCTAAGCGCCCTGAGGTTGCCGCCTCATTTATGGGCGCTCTTTTTAGTTTCGTCTTTTCAAGCTGCATTTTTAAAGTTCCCCCTTAGATCGGTCCTGCCTGCAAAATATAGATAATCACAGCCATCACCGCATTTAGCATCATACTCGCGACTGTGACCGCGATCAGTCCTCTTGCAGCGTTATCTCTTTCTTTTCTTTTTTCCGGGATCTTCCGCCTCTCCCGCTTGTGATCCGCTTCCGGCAAGCTCCCCCGCTCGATTGGGATCAGTGCTAGCTCTGGCACTGACGGCAATTTAATCTCTTCCATTTCTCTCTCCTCCTATGCTACTGTTTGCGGCATTCTGCGCGCCCGTTCCTGTACATGGCACTCTTTTATCCGCCATTCTTCAAATCCGTCTGTGTCAAACAGGATCGGACTCCTCTTGTGTGCTGGATTTGCTTTCCACGCGAATGTCTGTCCCGGTGTTGCGAATGCCCTCATCAGCATGGACTCCGGAAGCCCCATTTGCGTGATGAGTTCGTTTCTACTCATTATTGGTTTTGGGTATTTCACTTATCTCACCTCCTCTTGTGGTTCAAATGTTTATTGATATTTTCTGTTTGCTCTCCTATACTTTTAACTAGGGATACAGATAAAATGTTTTGCCTCATTATCGTGGATTCTTCAAATTCTACGGAAGACATAGATACTTTTGTCGATAATTTCGTCAAGAACGAATAAACTCATCGACCACATGTTCAATATTTTCAATATCTCTTATTTCCTCGAGCAGTTCATCCGGCTGTTCGAGGATTCTTTTTGCTGTACTGCGGATTTTTATGTCAGTATTATCCCGCGATCTTGACAATTCCTGCTCTATCTCACGCATCCGGCTTCGCATTTCTTCCCAGTCTCTTTTTGAAACCCACAACCTATACCACCTCCTCTTCTGATTCTATCCGTATTATTGGACAGCTATTTTGGTATGCTACTTGCCATTTGCTCTACCCTCTCCTATACTGTAAATACAGGACACTGGCATGTCCGAGTATTATGAAAGGAGTACGACAGCATGAAAAAAATTTACGCTTGCCTCATCGGCAATTGGGTTTGTCTCAATGACGATCCTACTTGTAAAATGGGTATTCATCATGCCTCGCCGGATATGTGGTATGAAGAAAACGCTCCTATCTTCGCCCCATTTAATCGTGATGCAGAAGATACCTATTATCAATTGGATTATGTTTACATCCACTACCAGGGTGCGGATTACAGAATTAACCCTATCTTCATTCAAATTGTTGAAGAATAATTTTTCACGAATTGCATTATCGTGTCTGGGTCTGCAAGTTGTATTCTATTTGCTTCCTTAGTAGACTCAGCACGGAAATAATCGTTTACTCCAGACTTTATTTTTACCCAGTCTTGATATGAAACTCCTTCAAGTTCCTTTAATACTTTCGATACCCTATTCCAGTCCATCTACACCACCTCCTCTTCTGATTCAAATGTATGTTGCATTTTTGAGACGCTAGGGTTAAAAAAAATATCAACAGGATTATCTAATTTTAAATGCTCAGAAATCTTAACTACTTCTTCTAAAGTGAATTGACTTCTACCGTTCAGCTTAGCATTCAATGATTGTACCGTAATTCCTAACACTTTAGACAATTTTTCCTGCGATACGTGTCTCTCTGTCATTTTCCCTTTTAATTTATCGAACGACATTCTTCGCCCTCCTCCCGTTGCATATTTGGGATGTTTTTATATTACACCTGCATCTCGATATTGTCAACCCATATTTGCAACATTTTTTTGTTTTTACTAAATTATCTGTTGCAAATATGAAAAAATAGTTTATAATTAGTTTATACGGAGGTGCAGATATGAGTGAAAAAGAAATTTCTGAAAAAATGCAAGATATAATGTCTCGTATGAAAAAGAGACGAGAAGAATTAGATATGTCATACCAAACACTTTCTGATAAGGTCGGAATCAGTAAATCTACTTTACAAAGATACGAAACAGGATACATAAAAAATATGCCTGTTGATAAATTAGAAGATATTGCAAACGCATTACGGGTATCTCCTGCATATTTAATGGGTTGGACAGACGAAGTTGTTGACCTACCTATTACCCTCGCCGCCCATTTCGATGGTGATGAATATACAGAAGACGAACTTGACGAGATTCGCCAGTTCGCAGAATTTGTTAAAAACAAAAGAAAATAGCTGTGCGGATTATCAGACAGCTAATCATATATACTAGAGCGGGAGGTGTTTACATGAATACTTTTGAACAGCTTGAAGAACAAGCCTGCAAGGACGGTATAGATATTATAGAACGTAGATTTAATAGTGAACGGATAAAGGGATTATACTGCAATGGTAACATTGCTTTATCCGGTAAATTAGAAACTTCAGCCGAAAAAGCCTGCGTCCTTGCTGAAGAACTTGGTCATTATCATACGACCGTTGGAGATATAACAGACTTATCAGACTCTCGGAATAGAAAACAGGAACGACAGGCAAGAATGTGGGGGTACAACAAGCTGATCGGGCTGACTGGAATTATACAAGCGTTCCGCGCCGGATGTCATTCACGGCACGAAACAGCTGAATATCTGGATGTTACGGAAGAATTTTTGCAGGAATGCATTGACTGCTATCGGGATAAATATGGAATATGCACAACAGTTGATAATTATACCGTATTCTTTATTCCAAATCTGACAGTCATGGAAGAGGTATAACCGCTACGGCGATTATATAAAGTGGTGTAAAAAGATACAGGGGAAAGAGAGGGAAACTTATGGATGAATTAGTTGCAGTATTAGAGTCTATTTTATCGGAACTACAAGAAATGAATACCAAATTAGATGCCATCAAAGGTTCAGGCCTTTTTGATAGCATATCCGATGCATGCGATAAACTTGACGAAATAGGCGATAAAATTATCAGTCTTGAAACAACTATTACGCTCGGTGATAATTATTGATTTAGCTTATTCCGTAATCCGTCCCGGCATCGCCGGGGCATTTACAAAAGAATACTGTATTTACCTGGGTAGCCGGAGAACGAGCTCCCACCCATTCCGAGAATCCTGTGGAGGGGGTGGTAATTATGAGTACATATGAAGAACTCAGTTTGATCATAAGCATTGCGCTTTTGGTTGTAGCCATTCTGAATTATACGCATAAAAAATAGCCGTCCTGCCCTGACAAAGCTAACGACTATTTCTTATAGTTTTTAAGTTGCGCCGGAGCGGGTGAGGTGCAGTCACCTTCCGGCTATCCTGTTAAGTACATTATAGCAAATGTACCATAAATGTCAAGAACCGCCCCTGCGCCAACAGGAACGGTCAACACGCCCTCTCCGCACAGCAGAGATAGGACGGCTTAACTATAACACCTCCGGAGATGCTACAGCATTTCAGTCAAAAATATTGTATCATCTTCGGTGACAGGTGGCAATAGACCATCTGTCTTTTTTGTACTCAAAAATCAAAATAAGGAGATGATATCATGGCAAAAGCAAAGTATACCCGTGGAGCGGACGGATATTTTAAGACCAATGTCTGGGATGGGACATATAAACCAGACGGCAGAAAGCATTATATCCCTCTCCGGTCAAAGAAGAGCAGTGCAGATCTGGAAAAGAAGAAAACCGCCTATGAAGAAGCTGTAAGAGAACGGACAAATATCCGGCAGAGCGATATATCCTTTATGGATTACGCCCGTGAATGGAAAAAGGTCTATAAAGATAGCAAGTCCCACAATACGAAAGAGATGTATTACAATATAATCGAAAAGCATCTAATCGCATTGGATGGAGTAAAGTTGCAGGACATTGGACGGATCCACCTGCAGGTGGTTCTCAACAATGCTTCCGGTAAAGAACGCACATGCCAGCAGATCCAGATGGTCTTCTTCCAAATCTTAAAGTCCGCTGTAGTCGATCGGCTTTTTCCGGCCAGTGTGTACGAAACGATCCGGCAGAATGCAGACAGCATTAAGTACAAACCGAATGAGAAACGGCCACTTACAGAGACCGAAAAAAAGGCGATATTCTCCGCAGAATACCGTTACGAATCCGACAAGGTATTTACATATCTGCTATACGGCTGTGGGATGCGCCGAGAAGAGTGCATTGCGCTTACTGTGTTTGACTTTAACTTTGCAGACCGCACGGTTAGTGTCAGTCGGGCGCATGAGTTTGTAAAAGGGAGACCGCAACAGAAAGACCCAAAGACATGGAACGGGTTTCGGACGCTCCCCTTGCCGGAAAAAGTGTATGCAACTGTGAAAAACTATGTGGACTCCTTAAAAGCATGTGGAAAGACTTACCTGTTTACCACTCAGCGCGGAAAACCGGCTTCTCTGTCATGCTACAGGCGAATGTGGGAGAGGATCATAAGTTCGATGGAGGAAGCCGCAGGCGAACCTATAACGGGGCTGACAGCGCATGTATTCCGGCATAACTACTGCACCATGCTCTGTTATCAGATCCCGAAGATATCCATCAAGAGAATCGCACAGCTTTTGGGAGATACGGAAAAGATGGTCATGGAAGTTTATAATCATATTGTACTGGAAAAAGAAGATGCCGCAGGAGCGGTGAACGATGCGATTAATTTCTGACACAAAAGTGACACATCAATGACACATTAATACGAACTAATATAGCCAAACAGAGACGATGCTAAGAAGATATGAAAATAGCCGGAAACCCGCACAAACACGGCGTTTCCGGCTATTCTTAAGAGTGAGCGTGCGGGGATTCGAACCCCGGACAACTTGATT
>UMCP01056557.1_pt1 | contig 11355 bp, 9 predicted proteins | sample 1964261 | NCBI WGS metagenome assembly UMCP01 (sample SAMEA4835971, study PRJEB28245) | human gut metagenome | biome: gut microbiome; material: fecal sample | place: Denmark | collected 2008
TCAAATAGTTGCCTTCGAGATGTAATCCCATGATGCGGGCTCCCTGTTCCGGGTGGTTCATGATGTGCTCGCAGGTCTTGATCGCTTCCCGGAAGGTATCGATAGGGGCAGCTGCCAATGTAGGATATAAAGCCGTTGTTCCCTGTAAAGCATGTGCTCTTGTGATCGCATAGAACGCTTTCGGGGTAGCTTCCGTGAAATCATGTCCGTTGCCGCCGTGTACATGCGTGTCGATACAGCCGGGAGCCACATAATATCCTTTTGCGTCGATGATCTCCGCATGAGGAATCTCCCGGTTTTGCCCGGTGATCTCCACTATTTTCCCATCCGAGATGATGATTTGCCCGTTTGGTAGGAGACCCGAAGGAGTTAATACTTTTGCGTTTATGATTTTAAGAAATGCGCTTTCCATATATCTTGTTTTTATTCTTTTGGAATCAGTAATAAGTTATCCTTATAGGACAACGGGGGATTATATTGGATTTCCCGGTTGCCCCTCGGGGTAGCGGATCGTAAGAGCGGTGACTGGCCGGTTATCTCGTAAATAGCTTGTCCTAATAAAGGATCCTTCAAATCTCCGAATTCAGCTAGATCACTCTTGAATTCATCGATAGCTACATCGGGATGAAATCCGTCTTCATAATCAGCTTCCCGATCCTTATTATAAATATGGAAAGTGACGGGAGAAAGTATCCAGCCATATTTTTTAGATTCATTGTAGATCGTCATACCGACGGTCTTGCCAAAAGTCTGCTTACCGATAACCCGAACGTCTAGATAAGATCGTAGCGAGTTAATGATAAGTTCGGAGGCAGAAGCCGTAGTTGAACCTGTCAAAACAAATAGCCGTTGTAGGTTTAAGTTTCCTGCCATGACCTCGGTCGTTTTGAGTAAAGGCAAGGTCTCATTTTTATTGGAGTTTTTATCGTTATACTCCATGATACATAAAGGTTCTCCTAAAACGTTTTCACGGACTAATAGCGAAGCCAGTAATTGGGCGCAATTGACAAGCCCACCCCCATTATAGCGTAAATCAAGTACGAACTCATTGACGTTGCGACTTTTGAATTTTTCGAAGAGTTGTTGCAAATAAAGATTATAACTAGTGTCGCTATAATCGTATTCATCCGGTCCGGAGGCGAAATGGTTGTACATCAAATAGCCGATTCGCTTATTGCCATATGTGTATACGGAATCTTTTAGGAATGGGGTGTCTTCTACCGTTCGGGATGCGTTCAAGGTAACTCTTCGGGTGGAGACGAATCCCTTGGTGTTTCCTGTTTCTTTTCCTAGTTGGAGGGATACGCTGCCTCCGCTTCTCAACACATCATAGTCTTGGATAGAACCCAAGGAGCCGTTTACGCCGAGTATCCAGTCTCCCCGTTTCAATCCGGCTTCTTCGGCGGGTGAATCCTTTAATACATAAAGGACAATGGCTATTTTATAGGTACTACCTCCGTCTTTAAGGTTGGAAGTCGCGAAATCGAATCCGTATGAGTTGTTCGCGTCGTAAATGCTCTTTGTTACGGTCGCTTTCTCTAATTGGGAGAAGTAATGATGGCCATCAGAAAGCTCTTTCCCGTCTTTATCGGATAACAGGCCCTTGAAGAAGCTCTCCGGATCAAGACTAAAGTCCAAGGAACTTTTATCCGGTAACTCGGAATACCAAAGATAATTCTCTCGCATCGTTTGCTCGATCCATTGATTTACTTCATTGTCGGTTGCCGGAATATCGATATCATCTTTCTCGCAAGCGGAGAATGCTAAAAGGCCAAGGATAACGATCGTATAATACTTATAATTCATAGTGGATATATATTAAAAACAGCCCTTCTCTCAATAACGGAAAAGGGCTGTTGATATTGTTAAGGACAAATATACGCTATATTTTCTTCTCGATAACCGCTTGAACAACATTTAATACATAATCGCCCAGCTTTTCACTTTCACTAACCATGTCCATGTAATAAACGCCATCTTGATATTGGTACAGCTTATTGTTGATGTCCTCAATATTCCGGCTCTTCAACTGGTTACGATAGTTATTGATCTCGTTCTCTATGTTATAAGAAGGATTGATATCATCATGTACGAGTTCCGGTTTATGCAAAATTAGGTTCATGCGATTTAACGCCCCGGATACCAGCTCGAACATATGATCCAAGTGCTTGTTTTGCTCCTCCGTGAATTCGGATTTGAACTCGTTTCTGCGTTTGATACTTCGGGCAAGGTTATTACAAGAATCCGCTATACTCTCGATTTCCGAGACGGCACGTAGCATGATACGGATTTCTTCCTTACTTTCAGAACTCAAACGGCCTTCCGATACTTCAGTCAAGTAATTCGCGATCTCGATCTCCATGCGGTCGCTGATATTCTCGTATTTCTCGATGCGGCTATAAGTCTTGAGGAAGGTCTCCTCATTCTTCTCGTAGAATAATTCTTTCACCATATTAAACATCCTAGCCGTACGCTCGGCGAATAATGAGATTTCTTTATGCGCTTGCAGGATAGAAAGCTCGGCGGTGGATAACATACCTCCCGTGATATAGCGAAGGCGGTATTCCTCGTCTTCCACCTTGGGCTTGATAAGCGTACATACGGTCTTTTCGATCAAGCTTACGAACCAGATCATAATGAAAGTATTACTGATATTGAATGCTGTGTGGAACGCTGCCAGTTTAAAGGATACCGCCACAGCCGGATCACTGACCTTCATTACATGGGTAACAAACCATGAGACGGCATTCGTGAAAGGGTAGAAGAGCACCAAAACCCACATGACACCGAAAACGTTGAAAACAAGGTGCGCTAACGCGGCTCGTCGTGCTTGTGTGTTTCCGGTTAATGCGGCTAAGTTGGCCGTAATCGTGGTTCCGATATTCTCGCCTAATACCAAAGCGACTCCCAAATGATAATCGATCCAGCCGTTGGCGCACATAATCAATGTAATAGCCATCGTGGCAGCGGAGGCTTGTACGATCATGGTTAAGATCGCTCCGATAAATAAGAACAAGATGATGGAGAAAAATCCCATATCCGTATAATTCTGCACGAAAGCCAGCATCTCCGGATTCGCTCCGAGGTCCGGGGCGTTTGCCTTTAAGCTTTGAAGCCCCATGAACAGGAACGCGAAACCAAAGACAAATTCACCAATTGATTTACGAGAGCTTTTTCCTGAGAAGAAGAGTGGGAGAGCGAAAGCTAAAAGGGGAAGGGCGAATGCGGCGATATCGACCTTGAAACCGAGGGCGGAGATAAGCCATGCCGTTACCGTGGTTCCGATGTTGGCACCCATAATGACTCCGATGGATTGGGTCAATGTCAAGAGTCCGGCATTCACGAAACTCACGACCATAACCGTCGTAGCCGATGAGGATTGGATGAGAGCCGTTATTAACACGCCGGTGAGCACACCGGTCACTCTGTTTGTGGTCATCGCGGTTAGTATTCGACGTAAACTGTCACCCGCAAATTTTTGTAACCCTTCACTCATGATCTTCATTCCGTACAAGAACAGCGCCAAGGAGCCGATCAGCCGGAGAAAATCAAAAAAAGAATAGTCCATTTAAATTACGTTTAAGTGGATTGTATATCCGATTAATATTCCTAACTTTAGGGGGCGAATTTACAAATAATAACTGAGATAGTATGTCTGAGACAATAACAATTTACTGCAAAAATAATAATACCTACAAGGATGTACCCATTGGTTCTTCGTTGTTGGACATTTATACGGCGCTTGGCGCTCCGCTTCGGTACAGGCCGATGAACGCGCAAGTGAATAATAAGACGGAAAGCTTGAACTTCCGTTGCTGGCAACCGAAGGATATCGAATTTATCGACTATACTCAATTATCCGGATTGAGAACCTATGTCCGCTCGCTTTGCCATATATTTTCCAAGGCGGTGTATGATATTTGGCCGACGGCGACCTTAAATCTGGAACATCCGGTGTCGAAAGGTTACTATTGCGTGATCCATAACGGCAAGAACATCGATCTGGAGACGATCGAGAGGATCAAGAAACGTATGTGGGAGTTGATTGACGCGGATCTTCCTTTCCTCCATAAGAGTGTCCGTACGGTGGATGCCGCCGTATTGTTCAGGGAGCGGGGTATGAATGATAAGGCTCGCTTAATAGAGACGGCGGGATTGCCTTATACCTCTTATTATGAGTTGGAAGGTTATATCAACTTCTTTTATGGCTGTTTAACCCCTTCGACCGGCTATATCCAATTGTTTGACTTGGAACCGTATATGGATGGCGTTTTGCTCCGTATTCCGAAGCAGACCGATCCGATGGAATTGCAGCCTGTCATCAAGCAGGATAAGATGTTCGAGGCTTATAAGGAACACCTTACATTGCAGCGGACTGTCGGCTTAGATAATGTGGGGGATTTGAATTTAGCGATAGAGAAAGGCCGCTCTCAGGATATAATCCTTGTCTCTGAGGCGATGCAGGAAAAACAGGTTGCTAAGATCGCCGAAAAGATCGCCGATGGATATAAAGAGGGCATCCGTATCGTCTTGATCTCTGGCCCTTCTTCTTCGGGAAAGACTACGTTTTGCAAGCGTTTGCAAGTGCAATTAACAACTAACCTGCTTCATCCGGTAGGAATTTCCTTGGATGATTATTTCTTGAACCGGGAAGATACACCGAAGGATGAGCATGGCGAGTATGATTTTGAATCCTTGTATGCGCTGGATTTACCCTATTTTAATAAGGATTTGAAGAAGTTGTTATCCGGGGAAGAGATCGATTTGCCGACTTTTAATTTCGAGACCGGCCAACGGGTTTTCAAAGGGAAGAAGCTTAAGCTTCGTGAGAACTCGATCTTGGTGATAGAAGGTATCCATGCCTTGAATCCGGAGCTGACGGAGTTTATCGATGATAAATATAAATATCGGGTATATGTCTCGGTCTTGACCTCTATCTCTTTGGATAACCATAATTGGATACCGACGACGGATAATCGTCTGCTGCGCCGTATCATCCGGGATTATCGCTTTAGGGGATATTCGGCGGAAGATACGATCAACCGTTGGCCGAGCGTTCGCCGGGGTGAGGATAAATGGATCTTTCCGTATCAGGAGAATGCGGACGCTATGTTTAACAGCGCCATGTTGTATGAGCTGGCCGCCTTGCGCAAATTTGCGGAACCGATCCTCGCGCAAGTGCCGGAGAGTAGTAAGGCGAATGCGGAGGCGTATCGTTTGCTCCGTTTCCTCCGCTACTTTAATTACATCCCGACGGAGGAACTTCCCGGAACTTCCTTGCTCCGTGAATTCTTGGGGGGAGGAAGCTTCAAGTACTAGGTAGAATCATACTCTATAAAGCCTTTAAAAAAAGACGTACGTGTTTTTCCGAAAACATGTACGTCTTTTTTTGAAAACATGTACGTGTTTTTTTCATATCTTTGTCTATGAGTCACATTAAACACAAGACGATATGAACCAGACTATTTACCCCATCGGCATACAGAACTTCGAGAAGATCCGCAAGGACGGCTATCTCTACATTGATAAGACCGCCTTGATCTATCAATTGGTGAAAACAGGAAGCTACTATTTCCTCAGCCGCCCGCGTCGATTCGGGAAGAGTCTGCTGCTATCCACGCTGGAGGCCTATTTCCAAGGGAAAAAGGAGCTGTTCGAGGGACTGGCCATGGAGAAGCTGGAGAAAGAGTGGACCAAGCATCCGATCTTGCATTTCGACTTGAATATCTCCCACTACGACGCCCCTGACAGCTTGTATAAGATATTAAATGATACCTTGTCCAGATATGAGGAGGAGTATGGGACACGGCCTACCGAGGAGACCCTGCCCCTCCGCTTCGCCGGAATCATCGACCGGGCCTACCGCAAAACCGGACAGCGGGCCGTGATCCTGATCGACGAGTACGACAAGCCCTTGCTACAGAACTTGCACGACGAAGAGATGCAAAACCGGTTCCGGAACATGCTCAAACCCTTCTACGGTGTGTTGAAGACTATGGACAGGGCTATACGCTTCGCCCTACTGACCGGCGTGACCAAGTTCGGGAAGGTAAGCGTCTTCAGCGACCTCAACAATCTGGACGATATATCCATGCGGGAGCCTTACGCCGCCATTTGCGGCATCACGGAAACGGAGCTGCGTACGCATTTCGATGAGGACATCCATACGTTGGCCTCTGCCCTTGAGCGGACATACGAGGAGGCCCGATCCTTGCTACGGAAACGGTACGACGGCTATCATTTCGTGGCCGGGGGACCGGGCATTTATAACCCTTTCAGCCTGCTGAATACCTTCAAGTATATGCGGCTCAGCGATTATTGGTTCGAGACGGGCACGCCCACTTACTTGGTGGAGTTGCTGAAACGAACGAATTACGACCTGTACGACATGGCCAACACCGAGACCGACGCCGACGTGTTGAACAGCATCGACTCCGCTTCGAACAATCCCATCCCCGTCATCTACCAAAGCGGATACCTCACGATCAAGGATTACGAGCCGGAATTCAAGATCTATCGCTTAGGTTTCCCCAACCAAGAGGTAGAGGAGGGTTTCATGAAATACTTACTGCCGTTCTATACGAACATTCAAGCCTCGAAGTCTCCTTTCGAGATAGGCCGCTTTGTGAGAGAGGTACGGGCAGGAGACTACGACGCCTTCTTCCACCGCCTACAAAGCTTCTTCGCCGATACCTCTTACGAGGCGATTATTGGCCGGAACCCGGAACGGGACACGGAGCTGCATTACCGCAACGTGCTCTTCATCGTCTTCAAGCTGGTCGGACTGTACACGCAAGTGGAATACCACACCTCTAACGGACGCATCGACCTCGTCCTACAAACCGACCGCTACGTCTATATTATGGAGTTCAAGCTGAACGGAACCGCAGAGGAGGCTCTGCGGCAGATCGAGGAGAAAGGTTATGCCCTACCCTTCGCCGCTGATAAACGGCAAGTGATCAAGATCGGCGCGAACTTCTCCTCAGAGACCCGGAATATAGAACGATGGCTGGTTGGATAAAAAAGCCTGTTTTATCCATATATACTTACTTTGCGGATGAAGTATATATCCTATGCCCGGAGAAGATATACTTCATCGGCAAAGTAAGTATATCTTCTCTGGGAAAAGGCTTCTCAAGTGAATAACTGATCACTTCCCAAGCCGTTAACTGACGGCTACCCCTACTCGTTAGTTATTCACTTGACAAGCCGTTAGTTATTCACTTGTCAAGCCATAAGCGGATGACTTGCTTCTAGCGTAACCATCTGTTATTCAAGATATTTGTAATGGAAATAAAAATAGATCCAAAAAGTCGGGATTTCCAGCCAAGATATTCTCGTCTTTTTGTATTATTTTTACCCTCAACAAATAACACACAAATGAAGAAAAACATTGTTTTCCTGTTAATTCTAATACCTATTATATGGATCTCTTGCGATGGGATGGGGCACCCAACCATAGACTTCCGGAAAGTAGAGAACCTTATGCCCCAACATCCGGATAGCGCGCTAATGCTCCTTGAACAAATAGAGAACAAAGAAAACCTATCCCGAAAAGATAAGGCACATTATTCTTTGCTGCTGACGGAAGCGGAAGACAAGACGTACGTTACGCATACCACCGACTCCCTGATCTCGATCGCCGCGGATTATTACGAGAAAACAGACGATCTGGAACGAAAAGGGAAAGCCTGGTATTATAAAGGCAGAATCAACCAAGACTTGGGGCACCCGCTAAAAGCGCAGGAATATTACCTCAAAGCTCTTCGGGATGAGGAAAAGATAGAGGATCATGCCTTGCTTGGTAGGATCCATAATCATATAGGTATGCTCTATGCCTACCAGAAGGTTTATGAGAAGGCATTGCCTTTCCAGAAAAAAGCGGTGGAGAATTTTCATCTAATAAATGACAGTACAGGACAGGTGTTCGCATTGCGGGACTTAGGGCGTACCTTCTTGATGCTGGGCCTTCAAGACAGCTCCATTATTTGCAACCAAAAAGCGATCGCTTTAATGAGGAAGAGAATTATTCCTTCGGTTTATACGGAATTAGCAGGTCTCTATATAGACAGACAACGCCTGGAGGAAGCACATGGATTATTGCGGACATCTTTACAAAACGTAGCAAAACCACAAGCCAAATATCCCGTATATCTAGTGCTTGGGGAACTTTATAAGAAAAGCGGTCAAATCGACTCGGCTCGCTTTTACTTACAAGCCTGTATAAATTCTGCACCTTTACCCGAGACACGTGCCGGAGGACTTTTCCATTTGAAAGAAATAGCCTTGGAGAAAGGGCAATGGGAACAAGCGGCGTTATTATCTAAGCAATACGAATTATTAAAAGATTCTATAGAGCAAGGAAAGAATGCTGAATCCATCCGGAACGTACAAGCGTTCTATTCATATAACGAAATCGAACAGGATTTATGGGAGGCACGGCTTTACGCCTCTAAACAGAAGTCCTTTTATTCTTTACTCATAACGGCTTGCCTGTTTTTATTAACAGTAGCCCTACTGCGTTTCATCCATTACAGGCGAGAACGAAAAAGCCTGTTACAACGGTTAAAAGCCAATGAGGAACAAATTCAAAGAAATGAGCAGACCCTGAAAAATATATCTGACGTAAAGGATAGCCTACAGAACGAAATCCAAATTTACAAAACGAAAGAGCGACAACTTTCCAAGGAAAAAGATGAGCAACTAAAGCGGACAAACGAGGAGATTAGGCAAAAAATCATGCAATTAGAGAAATTGTCTCATACCAAAGATGAATTAGAGAAAAATTTGCTCACCCTTCGGAGTGAGAACTCAAACTTAAAGAAACGGGAACAAGCAAGAGAAGAAGAGCGGAAAAAAATAGAGGAATCAGAGCGACTGCAAAACGAACGCCTATATGATAAATTCCGTTCCCCCGCTGGCTGGGAACCCACGGATACGGATTGGCATAAACTTTTCATCTCGGTGGACAAACTTTACCCAAAGATGGTGACCACCTTGCAAAAATCCACCTCCTTAAACGAATCGGAGAGGAAAATCTGTTATCTAAGTAAAATAGGAGTAAAACCCGGGGCGATCGAAATCTTGCTGGGTAAGGGAAACGTATCCGTTTATCGAAAAAGATTGTATGAGAAGCTCAATAAGAAGGCAGGAACAGCGAAGGATTTTGATAAATATATATCTGATATATAAATATTTATACAGGATTTAAAATCAAAAAACGAACAAAAACGGACAAAAGTGAGAACAGGACGAAAAAACATTTTTGCGCATTGTTCATATTTGTTCATTCGCTTATTGTTTTTTTACTGATATTCACAAACGATTAAAACACAACCAGTAATTAAACAATATTAGCGTATGAAAACAAATTTGTTGACCTTCTGTATCTTTTTAAGTTCTTTTTTCTCCATTTCATTGGCGTATGGGGATGACATTCCTACACAAGGAAGATGGGATGACGAGGATTATCGCTCCATCACGGCGTTGCCACCCACATTGTCCATAGATAACAATATACTGAGCATAGAGTTCAAGGATGCTCTGGATAACCTGACAATTCATATTACGGATGAGAATAGTAATATAATATATGAGAATACATTTTCCGGTGCGATGGGCGATATAATCGACATTCCAGTGAACGGGATGCGAACAGGGACATATCAAGTTATCCTGACCCATAAGTTAGGATGGCTAGTGGGTGAATTTGAAAATCAATAAACCGTATGGCAATCCCTAAAATCATACATCAAGTCTGGGAGGGGCGTACAGAACCATGTATGCCCACCCGCTTACAAATCTTGGCAAGAACTTGGCGAGAGCAGAATCCAGATTGGGAATATCACCTTTGGAACGGAGAGGAAATGGATGAGTTGGTAGAAAAACATTTTCCGGAGTATCTTTCCATGTATAGAAGTTTCCCATACAATGTACAACGTTGGGACACGATTCGCTATATGATATTATATGTATATGGGGGAGTCTATACGGATTTGGATACGGAATGCTTCAAGCCAATCGAACCATTATTAAAAGACGTGATGATAGGATTTGGCGAAGAGCCCCCGGAGCATAATTTCTACCCAAGTGTATCCACCCTAATAGGAAACGCATTTATGGTTTCTGAGCCAAGATGCGGAGGATGGATAAACATTTTAAAAGAAATTACTGATGCAATGTTACGGGACTATCCAGTACAAAAGGTGATGCATACAACAGGCCCATTGATGATATCACGGATATTTAATACCTTGAAGAAAAGATACAAGGTTACTCTTTTCCCTTATTCAAAAGTAACGCCTGTGACGAAAGATGACATGGGTTCATATATCTATCAGGGAGAGACCGTCTCATTCCATGAAAAAATAAAGGAAGCATATTGTTCTCATTATTTTTTTGGTAGCTGGGATACGAATTTTTCATTTTACAATTAATGAACGATATGAAAGAGTTATTCATTCAATACAAAGGCATACTAAAAGACCTACTCCGTTACGGGGTACTGAAAACAGAGGCTCTAGAGTATAACGGTAAGCTAGGCATGACTATTCTATTTTATGAATACAGTCGTTATAGTGGAGATGCTTTATATGAACAATTCGCGGACGAGATATTAGAATCTATAATGGAGCTTCCGGATAATTTATCTCTTGATTTGTCAAATGGATTATGTGGCCATTGGATGGGGAATCACCTATCTATTAAGAGAACGTTTTATTACCGGTGAGATCAAAGATGTATTATCGGATATAGATATAAAGATACAAGAAACAGAAATTTTGAATGACGATACACTAAAAGATTATCATACATATTTAATGTTTAGAAAAGAGTACATAGGAGAAGATGTACAAAGAGATTTGCCATATAGTCCTTATAAAGAGAGCTATATACAGAAAATAATCAGGAAAACTTGTTTTTCTCAAAATCAATTAGAAATGAATCAATAATTTAATTACCATGAACTCTAAGCAACAGGACTATACCGAATACGCTGTCGATTTATCACAATTGACAAAAGAACGCCCTTTAGGGGTAACGGGTATATTGCGCTGCCAAAACAGCGCGGATTTCCTAGACGCTTGCGTAGAGTCTTGTATTGAAGGATTAGATGAGCTGATTGCGGTATATCACAATTGTACAGATGAGACAGCTAATATACTTAAAAGAAAAGAGAGCAAATACCCTAACAAGATCAAAATCTTTGAATACCTACCCTATATCTATCCTATAGATTTAGCGGATGAACAATTTCAAGAGACCATGAATCTGCCGAAGGATTCGATTCATCTCCTTTCCGGATACACGAATTACGCGATTTCAAAAGTAACATATCGCTATGCGATCAAGATA
>UMCP01033076.1_pt1 | contig 11352 bp, 9 predicted proteins | sample 1964261 | NCBI WGS metagenome assembly UMCP01 (sample SAMEA4835971, study PRJEB28245) | human gut metagenome | biome: gut microbiome; material: fecal sample | place: Denmark | collected 2008
TGCCCGGCCACAATGTTCGCCATATCGCCGGTGGAGCGGGCCAGCACCTCGCCGGTGTCGGCATCGGCAAGTTCCAGGTGCAGCTCACCGGTGGGTTGGCCGTTGCTGGTGCCAAACACAAAGGCCATGGCCAGCAGGTCATTGTCGGTATCAAAGGTCTGGGCAGCGCCGTTGGCTTCGTCCAGCTCGGCGCTGTACTGGCTGTAATCATCGCTGATGCGCTCCGACAGGCTCTTGTCATTGTTGGGGCGCACCGCGGCCAACCAAACCAGCACCACGGCCAGCAGGCAGGCAGCAGCGGCGCACAAGGCGGTGCCCAGCGGGCTTTTCAGAAAATCCTTTATTTTGCTCATACGGGCTCCTCCCGGTTTTGGTGGTTCAGCGTTCAGGGGGTGTCCAAAACAAACACCGGAATATTTAACGTTTCAGCCGCACCCATCAAATCTTTGCGCCAAAGGCTTTTTTAACGGCGGCAGGCAGGCGGCCGTCCCGCAGCAGGATCTCTTCCACCGTGCCGCGCACAGCGCCCTCGCCGCCTTTTTGGCGGCAGATGAAATCCGCCCGCCCCAGCACAGGGCCGGCAGCATCGGCCGGGCAGGCCACAAAGCCGCACAGAGCCATGGCGGTCAAATCGTTCAGGTCATCGCCGCAATAGGCAACATCCTGCTTGGTCAGGCTGTGCTCAGCCATAAACCTGCTCAAAAAGGCGGCTTTGTCGTGTACGTTCTGGAACAGATAGTCAATGTGCAGGTCCTGGGCACGGTGGCGCACGGCTTCACATTCGCGCCCGGTGCAGATCATAACCTGCATCCCTGCCGCGCGGGCCAGCACGATCCCGGCCCCATCCTTGATGGCAAACTTTTTCAGCTCGTTGCCGGTGGAATCATAGTACACGCCGCCGTCTGTCATGGTGCCGTCTACATCCAGAACCAAAAGTCGAATCATGGGCAAACCTCGTTATTTTGCGTATTCGCTGGGGGTGATAAAGGTCACATCCAGCCCGCAGGCTTTGATGGCACCTGCCATGGCGGTGTTGAACGCAGCTCCGCGCCCGGTGTGAGCGTGCAGCAGGCTGTCGGCATAGGCGGGGGTACCGGGCTTGTAGCCATCGGCCCCGGCCAGCAGCACGGCCTTGGCACCGCACAGCCGCAGCAGCCGCAGCAGCATCAGTACACTGTTGCTGCCAAGGGATGCATTCTGCACATCCGGGGCCGCCAGCCGGTCATAATTGACCGCCAGCGCCCCCTGCGGCAGCGGCCGCAGGTTGGAGGTGAGCACAACAGGGCAGGGCAGGGCAGCAAGGTCCAGCTTTTCAAACCGCTTGCTGTTGGTAAAAAATGCATAATCCGGCTGGCAGAATTCCGGGCAGAAGTTGGCCGAAACAATGCAGTCCGCCTTGGCGGCGGCCGCAGCATTGCGCCCGGTTTCGTCCGCCAGGCTGGCACCGGGGGCCAGCACCAGCACGGTCTTGCCGCCAAACGCGGTGCGCAGGGTATCCAGCGCGGCGGTGTCGTCAATGGCGCGGTTCTGGTATTCGCGGTACAGGCGGTCGGCATAGTCTTTATCGTATGCGGTGGCCTTGCTGCGGTCAAAACCGGCCAGAATATGGTTGATGTCCCGGTTGGTTAAATCGCCTTTGTCCAGATAATGCTCGGCGTAATCGCGGTGCAGGTTGTACCGTGCGCTCAGGAAGTAAGCCGGGGTGTAACCCCAGGCTGTCTCGCCTTTCAGCGGGGCGATATGGTCCTGGATGGCGTCCATCATCTCGTCAATGTCATAATGGCAGCCAAGGGTCTCGTTCATATAGTCGGCAATCAGCTCAATGGGCAGGTTGCCGGGAATGCGCCCCATGCCCATCAGGCTGCCGTCCACAGTGGTATCGCGGCCCAGGTGCTTGTCCAGAAATTCCTGCGCCAGGCAGAAAGAGAGCGCCATGTTCTCATGCAGGTGCAGCCCCACGCGGATATCCGGGGCCAGGTTGTGGTCCACCAGGCTGACGATGCGCTCTAAGTCACGCCGCCGCATGCTGCCGAAGGTATCCACAATGGAGAACTGGTACGGGTGAATCTCGTTTACCTGGTCTAAAATCCACAGCAAGTCTTTGTCGGCATAGCCCATAATGTTGATGGGGTTGATGGACAGCTTGTACCCGCGGGCCTTGACTTCGCGCGCAAAATCCATGCCTTCGCGGATATCGTAATCGTGGGCGGTAATGCGCAGCATCTCAATGCCGTGCCCCTCATAAGGGGACAGCTTGGCAATATCATAATTGGAGCGCATGGCCATGCCGCTGTACATGGTGCTGCCAGTGTGGGCAGGCAGCAGTCTGTTCAGCTCTTCAATGGTGTTGCAGACGGTCACATCGGGGTTGTAGCCATCCACATTGCGCAGAAAGCCCACTTCCACAATGTCAGTCCCGGCATGGGTCAGCGAGGCGATAATATCTTTGGCTGCAGCAAAGCCCCAGTTCCAGCTGTTCACATAGCCGCCGTCACGCAGGGTGCAGTCCAACAGTTTAATATCGGGCATTTATTCTTTTCCTTTCAGGATTTCGCTCACAAGGGCAAGGTCCTTGGGGGTGTCAACGCTCACAGTCTTGTACGGGCTGACGATGGCGTGTACCTTGTGGCCGTTTTCCACAAAGCGCATCATATCGTTCTCTTCGGCTTTTTCCAGAATGGACTTCGGTGTTTCGTGGTAGAACGCCAGCGCCCGGCGGGAGTACAGCTGGATGCCGGTCACCTTCTCGTATTCAAAATCCAGCGTGCCTTTGGGGTAGGGAATGGGGCTGCGGGAGATCATCAAAATTTCCCGTGCGGCGTTGGTCACGACCTTCTGGTTGGAAAAATCGATCACATCCGCGGGGTGCTCCATCCGGTTGGTCAGCACGGCGACATAATACGGGTCCTCCGGCAGGGTATCCGGCAGAATCAAATCAAACGCCTTTACGTTGATCAGCGGCTCGTCACCCATGATCTGCAGATACAGGTCGGCTTCTACCTTGGTGGAAACCTCCCAGATGCGCCCGGTGGGGGTGTCATGGTCGGGGCTGGTCATGCAGTATTCCATGCCGTAGGTGCGGCAGGCTTCGGCAATGCGCTCATCATCGGTGGCGATAAACACATCATCGAGCTTTTTGCACTTTTTGGCTTCCTGGTACACCCACCAGATCATGGGCTTGCCCAAAATATCCGCCAGCGGCTTGCCCGGCATCCGCGTGCTGGCATAACGGGCGGGAATAACGCCGATAAGTTTCATAGTAAGCAACCTCCTAAAAGAAGCATTGGCTCCCCTTTGAGGGGAGCTGTCCGCGCAGCGGACTGAGGGGTGGTTCCCTAAGAAAGAGTTATAGGGCAATACCGCATAATTCTAAGTGCCGATACGGCGAGCGAGGTGCGGCAGATGCCAAGCCAAAAGCGCAGATAATACTGGATGTCTTATCGAGCATTTTGGCAACGCAGATGCCGTGCCGCAGCTGCCGGAGCGGTGCTTAAGCCGCAAGGCGGGAATTGTGCGGTGTTGCCATAGATTGTTATGAAAATCTATTTGGATATCCGCATCAGAATCGTACGCTCAATTTCGGCTGCAACACCCTCCAAATTGAGAAGAACGTCCCGGTTGGAAAACCGCAGAACAAAAATACCAAACGCCTGCAAATAAGCAGTTCGGGCAGCATCCTGCTGCTGCCCCTGCGGTTCGTAATGCTGCGAACCGTCAATTTCAACTGCCAACTGAGCAGAAGCACAATAAAAATCAAGGATATAGGGCCCAACGCTCTTTTGGCGTGTGAATTTGTAGGGGCAGGGACGCAGATATTCATACCATAATTTGCGCTCCGCATCGGTCATATTTTTGCGCAGAGAACGAACATAGGCAAGATTGTTGGAATTATGCGGCAGGCGCATAGAATGGTACGTCCCCTTCCGGCTTATAATTTAGGCGGCAGTAAGGGAGCCACCCCTCCGACCTCGCTTGCGCTCGGCCACCTCCCCTCAAAGGGGAGGCATTACCCCTGCACCAACTTTTCTGCCTCTTCCAGCCCCACAAACACCTTTTCTTCCGCGGCGGTAAAGCCGCGCAGGACCCAGCTTTGCACGGTGACGGCGCGCTGGAATTTGAAGGGCAGGCAGAAATTGAGAACCTCGCTTGGCATGGTGCGGGGCAGGATAACAGCAGTAGGGAACAGCTTGGAATAATCCGTGGTATCCCGCGGGTGGGTTTTGATAAACAGCGGTTCTGTGCAGTATTTTTTGGCAACGGCCGCAAACATGGCGTCCTGGGTGGGCTGATCCATCAGGCCGTCCAGCACAAAGCTGCGGGGCAAAAGCAGGCAGGCACCCTGCACATGCTCCGGCAGGGGAACGGCCAAAAACACCCGGCGGATGATGGCTTTTTCTTCCTCCATCAGGCTTTCCAGTAGCTGCGCTTTGGATACCGTTACCAGCTTGTCTACGCCAAAAATGCTGCACCGCGCGGCGTCTTCGCTTTCCACCGTGCGGCAGCAGGGGCTGTCGCCCCAGTAGCGATAGGGGCCGCGGGGGTTGGTGCGCTGCTCGTCCAGCAGGTGCTGGTCAGGGTCCAACGTGCCGCCAAAGGTATCTTCGCACAGGGTATAAACCCGGCGCTCCCGCTGCAGGTAGCGCCCTAAAGCGCTCCAGTCATTGCTGATGTACACATGCCCCTTGGGCAGCGTAAAATACGGTTTGCGGAACGGGTGGCGCAGGCGGTAAAAGTCGCTTTCGCTGTTCTGTGCGTCCAGCTTTTCCTCGTCTACGATCAAAACAGCGTCCCACAGATCCGGCGCGGCGTCCAGCAATTTAGCACGCAGGGTTTCGGCTTCCGGCACACAGGTGCTCAGCACAAGGGTGGACTTGCCGGGGCGGCTGCGCAGCGCGCGCACCAGCGCGATTAACACATGATACAGCGTGTGGCAGATGAAAATATCACCCATCGTATCCATTCTCCAACACTTTGACCGGCGGGAAGTGGATGCGGCCCCAGCCCGGTGCCCATTCCGGCATGGTCAAATCACCGGAGGTTACCTCAAACGCAAACTCGGTCACTGGCTTGTCCAGGCAGACAGCCTGGGTCAGTACGCCGTCAAACACATCCACATAGAAGAAATACTGGCCTTCGCCCAGCAGGCTGGGGTCAAACTCAAACTCGGTGGTATACAGCTTGCCGGGCACGGCGGCGCCCAGGTTGACCGGGTGGGTAATGCCCACGGGGGTCGAATCCCGGAAATGCAGGTTCAGCTTTAAGTGTACCCCGGTAAACGGCTCCGAAACACGCCAGGTAATGCGCACCCGAATTTTTTCGGTGTCCGCAAACACACTGGATTCCTTGCCCACAAAGTCCAGCGTTTCCAGCCGCATCCGCTTGCCTGCGCTGGCGTTCATGCGGGAAACATCCAGCAGGTCATAGTGGACCACGTTCACATCGGTGGTTTCCATATACACGGCAATGGCCTGTTCTACATCGCCGTCATAGATCACGCGGCCCTGGTCCAGCACCACGCAGCGGGTGCACAGTTGGCGGATGGTGCTCATGTTGTGGCTGACGTACAGGACGGTGCGGCCCTCCTGCCCGGCGACATCGCTCATTTTGCCCAGGCATTTCTGCTGGAACTTCATATCGCCCACGGCCAGCACTTCGTCCATTACCATGATCTCACTGTCCAGGTGGGCGGCAACGGAAAACGCCAGCTTGACGAACATGCCGCTGGAATACCGCTTGACGGGGGTATCAATAAAATCGCCGCACTCCGAAAATTCAATGATCTGGTCAATCTTGGAATCGACCTCGGCGCGGGTCATGCCCAGAATAGCGCCGTTCATGTAGATGTTCTCGCGGCCGGTCATCTCGTTGTTAAAGCCGGTACCCACTTCCAGCATGGAAGCCACCCGCCCGCGCAGCCGGATCTCGCCCTCGGTGGGGGCGGTAATGCGGGACAAAATTTTGAGCAGGGTGGATTTGCCTGCGCCGTTGCGGCCGATAATGCCCAGCGCTTCGCCTTTGTACACGGTCAGGTCCACACCGTTCAGCGCCATAAAGGTTTTGCCAAACAGGCGGGCATCCGTGCCGATCACGGTGTTGGGGTCCTCTTTGCCGCGCACACGGGCCCACCAGCTTTGCAGGTCATGCGTCAAAGTGCCGCCGCCGATCTGGCCCAGTTTGTATTGCTTTTTCAAGCCCGATACCTGAATGACGGGTACGCGCTGGTTTTGTGCATGTGTCTGGTTTTCCATCTGCGCCCCTCCTTACACGGTATCCATAAAGGTTTTTTCAATGCGGCTGAACAGCACCACGCCCAGCACAAGGGCGGCTGCGGTAACAATCAGGCTGTAGATCAGGCTGCCCACTTCCACGGTGCCGGTGCCAAGGGTGCCCATGCGGAACACCTCGATCGGTGCAGTCATCGGGTTCAAGCGCATCAGCATCTGCAGCCGGGGGGATTCCTCCAAGCTGGAAAGGGGATAGACCACAGGAGAAATGTACATCCACAGCTGCACGCCAAAGCTCACAGCAATGGCAAGGTCACGGTACTTGGTGGTCAGGGCGGAAACGATAATGCCCACGCCCAGGCCCAGCAGCATGACTTCCAGCACCACCAGCGGCACGGCAAACGCCCAGGCCGTCAGGTGTACACCGGACCCGGTCACGGCAAAGTAGACCCAGAACAGAATGTACATGACAAACTGGATAAAGAAGTTGATCAGGCTGGTCAATACCTGGCTGATGGGGGTGGTAAGCCGTGGAAAATACACCTTGCCGAACACCTGGCTGTTGGCCACAAAGGTGTTGGCCGTGCCGTTGATGCAGGAGGCAAAAAAGGTCCACACCGTATTGCCTGCCATGTAGAACAAAAAGCTCGGCGTACCGTCCGTAGAAAGCCCGGCAATGCCGCCGAACACCACGTTGAACAGCACCGTGGTGATAAGCGGGTTCAGGATGATCCACAGCGGCCCCAGGATGGTCTGCTTGTACATGACGGTAAAGTTGCGCTTGACGAACATGACAATCAGGTCACGGTAGCGCCACAGCTCTTCCAGGTCCACATCAAACCAGCCGGTGCGCGGCCGAATGATGGTGGTCCATTGCGTGTTATCCCCGGCAGGGGTCTGGTTGCGTTGCTCTGCCATAAAAAGCCCTTTCAAAAATAGATATTTCAGGGGAATCCCCGATACATACTTATAGACAATTCATTGTACCATAATCCGCGGTAAAAAACAATGTTTGCACTGTGGCAGAAAGCGCTGCCAAAACAAAAACCGCCCTGCAGGCCCGGAACAGGGGATGCAGAACGGTTCAAAGAGTTTATTTTGCGGTCAGCCTGCGCCAGCCGGTGCGCAGCAATGTCCAGCAGCCAAGCAGCAGCAGGGAAAGCAGGATGTCCCACCCGATGCGGCAGGGCAGCGTGAACAGAAGGCGGTCTTTTTGCCAGATGGCACTGGTAAACACATCCATATGGTGCACAAAGAACAGCCACAGGCTGTGCCGCCCCAAAAAGCTGAGCGCCGGCCGCAAAGCGTTATTGGCGTTCAGTTCACGGCACAGATGGCAGAAGATCCAAATGCCGCATACACTGATGGAAGCGCACAAAATGTAATTGGAGTATGTGCGGGAAGCAAGTTCAATATAAATGCCCTGCTGGCAGCACCATGTCCAGGGGATCAGCATGGCAAGGAAAAGCGGGACCCGGTAACGGTCCAACAGTGCCTGATGCTGGCGGAACAGCTGCCCCAATGTGAGGTACATGACAACGACCATTGCAACATCCAGACATTGGGGAAGATACTGTACCTGCCCGATGTATGCCCCGAACAGCATGACAATGAAACTGACGGCAAAATCCCCTTTGGGGAACAAAAGCCCCAGCAGCTCCCAGATCAGCTTGCCCCAGAACAGTGCAAATAAAAACCATGGCATGCCGCAGCTGGGAATGCCGTCGGCAGGGTTACCGCTGGCCCAGAACAGGGTGATGGCATTGTAGCGGGCAATATCCCACAGGCTGGTCAGGCTTCTGTCATCAGAAAGGAAAAAGTTCAGCAAAACGTTGAACACCTGCACCACACCCAGCACGGGAACGATCAGTGCAACAAAGTCCTTCCTGACCCGGCGGGCAAAACCCTGCCAGGTATCCGGGCGGCGGGCCGTATAGCCGGTCAGAAAGAAAAAGGCCGGCATGTGGAACGAAAAAATGAAATTGCGCATCAGGTTGCCGTAGGGCAGGGTGTGCCCCACAATCACCAGAATCATGCACAGACCTTTGGCGGTATCAATCCAGTCAATGCGCTGACGCACGGCAGGGTGCGGAGCGGCGGATTGTTGAACAGCAGTCATACGGCGGTCTCCTTCGGTCCTGGACATCACTGCTGTTTGGGCGGGTTCTTTTTCTGTTTGTCATTGCAGTGTTCCTGGCAGCTGGCGCAGTTGCCGGTGCAGCCGCCGTGCCAGCCCTTTTCGCTGTTGGCAATAAAACCGATGGCAACGCCGAGCAGAACAAAAATAATAACCAGAACAAGGATACTTTGAAGTGACATGGAAAAAACCTCCCTATGGGTTAAGCGAAAACAAAGCGACAGGTGAATACGCTGCCCTTATGCCAACCCCAGCAAAACCCCTACACAGTGCACGGCAAACGCCACAACCCAGGCAATGCCGCACTGCATCAGTACCACACCCAGTGCAGCCCGGCCACCGCCCAGTTCGCGCTTGACAGCGGCAATGGCTGCAACACAGGGGGTATACAACAGCGTAAAGATCAGGAAAACCAGCGCAGTAAACGGGGTGAACAGCATGTTCAGCGCGCCGGTATCGCCGCCCAGCAGGACGGTCAGGGTGGAAACAACGCTTTCCTTGGCGGTAAAGCCGGTGATCAACGCAGTGGAAATGCGCCAGTCGCCAAAGCCAAGGGGCTTGAAGATGGGGGTGATCAGGCTGCCAACCAAAGCCAGAAGGCTGGAATCCGGGGTGGCAGCAACATTCAGGCGGGTGTCGAACGTCTGTAGGAACCAGATCACGACGGTTGCAACAAAGATAATTGTAAAGGCACGCTGAATAAAATCACGGGCCTTTTCCCAAATCAGCTGGCCGACGCTTTTGGGCGAAGGCAGGCGGTAGTTGGGCAGCTCCATCACAAAGGGTACCGGTTCACCGCGGAAACAGGTCTGCTTGAGGATCAGCGAATACAGTATACCACACAAAATGCCGAAAAGATAGAGGAAAATCATGACCGGTGCACGCCATACCCGCGGGAAAAACGCGGCGGTGAACAGCGCATAAATGGGCAGCTTGGCGGAACAGCTCATGAACGGGGTCAGCAAAATCGTCATGCGGCGGTCACGCTCACTGGAAAGGGTGCGGGTTGCCATAATGGCGGGAACCGAGCAGCCGAAGCCCACCAGCATGGGCACAAAGCTGCGGCCCGAAAGCCCAATGCGGCGCAGCAGTTTGTCCATAACAAAGGCCACGCGGGCCATATAACCGGTATCTTCCAGGATGGACAAAAAGAAGAACAGGATAACGATCGTGGGCAAAAAGCTCAGCACGCTGCCCACACCGGCAAAAATGCCGTCGATCACAAGGCTGTGCACCACCGGGTTGATCTGATACGCCGTCAGGGCGCGGTCCACAACGCCGGTAAACCAGTCGATGCCAAGGGTCATCCAGTCCGAAAGGGTGGAGCCCACTACGCCAAAGGTCAGCCAGAAAACAAGCGCCATAATGCCCGCAAAACAGGGCAAGGCAGTGTATTTGCCGGTCAGGATCTTATCAATGGCAACGCTGCGCTTATGCTCCAGGCTTTCGCCCGGCTTCACCACCGTGGCGGAGCATAGCTTTTCAATAAAGGTAAAGCGCATGTCCGCAAGGGCGGCTTCGCGGTCCAGCCCGGTCACGGTTTCCATTTCAGCAATGGCGTGGCCCAGTATATCTGTTTCGTTGGGGTTCAGCTGCAGGGCTTTTTCAATCAGGGTGTCTCCCTCCACCAGCTTGGTGGCGGCAAAGCGCAGCGGCAGCCCGGCGGCAGCGGCATGGTCCTCAATCAAATGTCCGACAGAATGGATGCAGCGATGCACCGCGCCCCTGGGGTCTGCTGGGTCACTGCCTGCCGTGCAGAAGTCGATGCGGCCCGGCAGCTCCCGGTGGCGCGCCACATGGATGGCATGTTCGATCAGCTCGTCAATGCCCTCATTTTTGGCGGCAGAAATGGGAACAACCGGAATGCCCAGCATTTCTTCCAGCTGGTTTACCATGATGGTGCCGCCGTTGGCGCGCACTTCGTCCATCATGTTCAGCGCCAGCACCATGGGGGTATCCAGCTCCATCAGCTGCATGGTCAGGTACAGGTTGCGCTCGATGTTGGAAGCATCCACAATGTTGATAATGCCGGACGGGTGCTCGCTCAGGATAAAATCCCGCGTGACAATCTCCTCGTTGGAGTAAGGGGACAGGGAATAAATGCCCGGCAGGTCCGTTACGGTGGCTTCCTTGTGGTTGCGGATCACGCCGTCCTTGCGGTCCACCGTAACGCCGGGAAAGTTGCCCACATGCTGGTTGGAGCCGGTCAGCTGGTTGAACAGCGTGGTTTTGCCGCAGTTCTGATTGCCGGCCAGGGCAAAGGTCAGCGGTGCACCGGCGGCAATGGGGGCGCCGGCTTTGCGCTCGTGGTAGCTGGCGGCTTTGTCCAGCTCGCCAACGCCGGGGTGGGCTACCACCTTGTGGCGCTCTTCGCTGGGGGCGGCGCGGTCCGTTGCGTGCACGCTGTCAATTTCAATTTTCTGCGCATCGGCCAGGCGCAAGGTCAGCTCATAACCACGCAGCTCCACTTCAATGGGGTCCCCCATGGGGGCCGTTTTGCGCAGCGTTACCTCAGTGCCGGGGGTCAGCCCCATATCCAGCAGGTGGTGGCGCAGCTCGCCCTCACCGCCTACCACGCGGATGATTGCATCCTGCCCAATGTGCAGGTCACCTAATGTCAGCATATTGATTCCTCTTTTTTGTACGGCAAGGTAATGCAAGCCGGTTTATTTCGACTGAATGGCATGAATTTCGCTCATGAACGCGTAAAGTTTACCACGTTTAACTTGCGGCGTCAATATATCAGGAAAAACTGTGAAATGCAGGCTTGAAAAATGCACAATTTCTGGTGGGGCGGGCAGCCATCTTGCCGCAAAATGCTGAATTCGATATTTATACATTGACTTTGAATATTTATGTATTATACTAGAATTTATCCTGATGCAGCTCCGGAAAGAGGGAAAGTTCCGCCGCTGCGCTAGGGTGTATCTGAAAAGTCGAAAGTATCGTCTATTTCTACAAACGCAGCCGGATTTTGCGTTAAAAAGCCTT
>UMCP01001599.1_pt1 | contig 11348 bp, 10 predicted proteins | sample 1964261 | NCBI WGS metagenome assembly UMCP01 (sample SAMEA4835971, study PRJEB28245) | human gut metagenome | biome: gut microbiome; material: fecal sample | place: Denmark | collected 2008
AAGCCCGAGCAGCAGACAAGCGAATTCCTGGACGGCCTGTCCACCCCCCTGCAGAAAGTGTTTGCTGCCTACGGCGTAGACAGCTACGTCGATATGATCGGTTCTGTGGAAGAAGAACAGGGCCCCTGGTTCCCGATGTATTCTTACTCCAATGCAATGACTACCGAAACCCCCGGTGGTGTTGCCTGGGTCAAGATGGGCGAAGTCAAACACGAATGGCTGCCCAAAGTTGTTATGGCGCCTGATTTTGAAAGCACCTGGAATGAATACATGACTGCGTACAACGCAGCCAATCCGCAGGATTTCTTGGCAGAAATGCAAACTGAGCTTGAGCGCCGTGCCGGTCTTTGATGCCCGTTATTGCAGGCGACATAGACGTTGACACATACAAGTGGCCACGGCTGCACGGTGTAGCCGTGGCCACTTTTTTATGAAATGCATTCAACCCGCAAGCTCCTTAAACGTTAGTTTGCAACACATGATTCGCCATACACGTTCCTTAGGAGGACTCTCCAATGAAAAATCCATCAAAGCGTATTACATGGAAAGAGATTTCACGCCAGAAATTTCTGATGGTCTGTGCGGCTATCTTTTTTGTATACGGCATCGTATTTTATTATGTTCCACTGGCAGGCTGGGTAATGGCCTTTCAGGACTACAAACCCAAAGACGGCCTCTTCGGATCTAAATTCGTAGGACTGCAAAAGTTTAAATTCCTGTTCTCTGACGACGTCTTTTTGCGTGATATCCGTAACACTCTGGCCATGGGCGTTCTCAATCTGGTGACCACCTTTTTAATGGCCATTATCTTCGCCATCCTGCTGAACGAAGTACGCAACATGTTCGGCAAAAAGCTTGTTCAAACGGTTTCCTATCTGCCCCACTTCCTTTCCTGGATCATTGTCACCGGTATTCTGCACGATGCGCTGTCTTCCACCGGTATCATCAATGAACTGCTGGTGAACCTGGGCATTGTGGATTCGCCCATCAACTTCTTCGCCAATCCGGGTTATTTTTGGCCAATCGTTGCATTTGCCAATGTTTGGAAGGAAACCGGCTGGAATGCCATTGTCTACCTGGCCGCCATTACCTCCATCGATCCCAGCCTGTATGAGGCAGCCACTTTGGATGGTGCCGGCCGGTGGGGCAAAATCTGGCACGTCACGCTTCCTGGCATCAAGTCCACCATTATGATTCTGCTGATCATGAATATTGGCAACGTATTGAATGCAGGCTTTGAAGTCCAGTATCTGCTTGGCAACGGCCTGGTCAAGAGTGTTTCGGAAACCATTGATATCTACACCTTGACTTGGGGCATCAGCCAGAACGATTATTCTTTGGGTACTGCAGCCGGTATCTTCAAGAGCGTCGTTGCAATTATTCTGATTCTCGGCGCAAACTGGATTGCCAAACGTGCCGGTGAAGACAGATTGTTCTAAGGGGAGGGTACACATGAAAATCAAATCATCCACCATGGACAAAGTCTTTGTTACCTTCAATACCATTTTCCTGGTTTTGTTCGTCACCATTACGCTGTATCCTGTTCTGAACACGGTGGCGCTTTCTTTCAACGACGGTATCGACGCCGTACGCGGTGGCATCCATCTGTGGCCGCGCATCTTTACGCTCTCGAACTATAAAACGGTTCTGCATCAGCAGAACATCCTCACCGGTGCAGTGGTTTCGGTGGCCAGAACTGTGTTGGGAACCATCTTCTCCCTGGTAACGAACGCACTTTTGGCCTACATCATCAGCCGCAAACGCTTTTTGTTCCGTTCCCAGCTGTCTTTGTTCTGGGTCATCACCATGTACGTGAACGGCGGTATGATCCCCACCTTGGTTTTGTACCGCAACATGAACCTGACCAACTCTTTCTGGGTATACGTCATTCCGGGCATGGTCAGCGCATTTAACGTTCTGGTTATGCGCACTTTCATGGAAGGTCTGCCCAGCGCGCTGGAAGAATCCGCCATGATTGACGGTGCCAACGATTTCACCATCTTTACTCGTATCATCTCGCCCCTGTGCAAGCCGGTGTATGCCACCGTCGCCCTGTTCGTAGCTGTCGGACAGTGGAACTCCTGGTTCGATGCTATGTTGTACAACCGGATGAACACCCAGTATACGACCCTGCAATATGAGTTGATGAAGCTTCTTTCCTCTGTCATGCAGCAAAGCGGCAGTGCCACCACCGGCGGCAACACCGCTACCGCAGCCGTCACGCCGGTTACCGTGCGTTCCGCCGCTACTGTGGTGACGATGCTTCCCATCATTCTGCTTTATCCCTTCCTGCAAAGATACTTTGTATCCGGCATGACCATTGGCAGTGTAAAAGAGTAAAATCCTTTTCCTGCCATCCGCCCCTGTTTTCCAGTGCCTGTAATCCGAAAAGTCAGTTCGGCGGCACCATCCAATAGCTATGGCCGTTGCATCTGTTTTTCCTCTTGGATGCAGCGGCCATAACTCTATATTTTTGCATGCAGAATATCACACCTTTATACCTGGAGGTTTTCTATGCTTTCCGTTAAAAATCCTATCATGACAGGCTTCTTTCCCGACCCTTCGATTTGCCGGGTAGGGAACAAATTCTATACGGTTCATTCGACATTTGCGTATTTTCCCGGCGTGCCGGTTTTTGAGAGCGAAGATCTTGTCCACTGGAATTTGATCAGCAATGTGCTCGATCGTGATTCTCAGGTTCCTTTGTCCGGCTGTCAGCATTCCCAGGGGATTTTTGCCCCTACCATTCGTTACCATAAGGGCACCTGGTATATGATTACCACCAACGTGTCCGACCAAGGAAATTTTATCGTCACTGCAAAAGATCCGCGCGGCCCCTGGTCCGAGCCTTACTATTTGGGTGAGTCTACCGGCGGCATTGATCCCAGTCTCTTTTTTGACGATGACGGTACCTGCTATTATATCGGCCAACGGCCGCGTTCTGCCGGGTACCGCTACAATGGCGACTGCGAAATTTGGATTCAAACTCTGGATCTGGACACGATGAAGTTAAAGCCCGATGCCACCATTGTACTTACCGGATTCCAGCGCAAAGCCATTTGGCCGGAGGGACCTCACCTGTACAAAAAGGACGGTTACTATTACATTTTGCATGCGGAAAGCGGTACTTCCATCCACCACAGCGTCATGATCGCGCGCAGCAAAAATGTGTTTGGTCCCTACGAGTACTGCCCCTGCAACCCCATTCTGACGCATCGCCATTTGGGAGCCCAATATCCTGTTACCTGCGTCGGTCATGCCGACTTAGTGGATGACGGAAACGGCAACTGGTATATGGTTGTATTGGCTTGCCGGCCGAACCAAGGGTACACGTTGTTGGGGCGTGAAACCTTTTTGGCAAAGGTCACCTGGGAAGATGGTTGGCCGGTTGTAAATGCGGGGGTCGGTCATCTTGAAGAAGTAGTCACGCTGCCTTACGAGGGGCAGCCTTCTGACGACGTACCCCAATGTAAAACCTATACGTTTGATACACCTTCTCTGCCGCTGGAATTGCTGACTTTGCGCAATCACCGCGATCACGAACTGGAACTGCACGCAGAAGAGCATATTGTTCGTCTTTTCCATCGTTGCGACAGCTTGAAGGATTGCGGTGAGCCTGCATACCTCGCGCTGCGTCAGCAACACTGGAATTGCGAATTTGAAACCAGCTTTATCCCGCATTTCTGCAAAGAGAGTGATTGCGCCGGTATTGCCATGGTTCAAAGCAACGAAAACCATCTGCGGGCAGAGTGCTATCCCCAGGATTCGGGGGTCAAACTTGTTGTTTCTCTTTGCAAAGATGGTGAAGACAGCTGTTTGGCGCGAATGGATCTGCCGGCTGCACTCCCCATCAAACTGAAGTTGCGCGTAGAAGGGCTTGTGGCCAGTGTTCTTTACCAAAGCAATAGTGAATGGAAACCGGTTATCTCCGACATTGATCTGCGCTCTTTAAGCACGGAACATGCCGGCGGTTTTGTCGGCTGTACACTGGGGTTATACGCTTCCGGCAATGGAGAGGACGCTGGTGGTTATTCTGATTTTGAAAGAATGACCTATCGCGAACTTCCCACCAATTAATCCTTCACGAATCATTCGGTAGCGGCTGCCAAATGGGGAGAGAATGTCCAGCCGGCGAGGAGCCCGCTCACAAATAAAAAGCCATACGAATCCGCGAAAAGCCCAGCGGATGTGGGTGTTTGGAAACCGAATCTCCCGGATCGATACCTGCGTAACCCGTCCATACTCTTCCCTATCGCAAATATAAAAAGCAGACCCGTGGACTCACGGGTCTGCTTTTTGTATGCACGATTCATTTACAAAACGAAACGCTTGATTGCTCCGCAACACAATAGGCTTATAGTTTTCAACTCATCTTTTTCAAAGTTGTACAGAGACGTCGGTATTTTCTCCGGTCAATCCAATATACCTTGCATGGGAATACGATGCATTGCGTGATGCCTGGAGGGCTGTGGTAACGTCGTTTTTGCTTCTTGTAAACTCTTTTTGTCATCTAGCACTGAAACGTGCTGTATGGTGCCTTAAAATCGATCCTGTGGCATGGCCGGAATTGATTCGAGAAGAAGTGTTTATGGTTACACAGTTCAGACATAAACGTCTGATGGGCAAACTGTTCATCCTGCATGGCGATCATGGCGATTCGCATTTCGTCGGAATTCTGGTCGATGACATTGCGGAGATTGCCAAGACGTTCCTTCAGACAGAACCCACTGGCAGAGACCCCGATAATCTTCTGAGATGGATCATCTCGCACTTTTTGAGCAATGTTTTTGCTGGTGTTCCCAACGAAAATAAAATCCGCAGAAAAGGCTGCACGCAACGATCCAGGTAATAGGATTGGTTAGACAAATACACCAGAAACCAAAAGGTTGAAGCAGAAAATGAATGCACAAAAAACGGCAAAGAAGCTCGGCCACGCCACCAATTATGGTGATAAGGCCGTTCCCGAGCCCAACCAAAGCATTGCGGAACAGAAAAATCCATGCCAAAAATAAAAGGAACCACACGCTTGTGTAGAGATATTGCAGTGCATAATGTACCATTTCGGGCGAGGGATCACTCAAAAATATCCGCAGAATGGCTTTGGAGGCAATTCCATACAAAGCCATACCCAGAATTGCAGCACCAAGGGAAAGGAGCATCGTGCTGCGTACACCAACAAAAATGCGTTTTGTTTTCCTGGCTCCTATGTTTTGTGCGCAATACGTAGAAATGCCCGAGCCCAGTGCGATCATAGGTTGCATCACCAAGGATTCAAGCTTAGAAGCGGCAGTATAGGCCGCCATTACGGAAGAACCGAATTGATTGATGCCGCTCTGCAGAATCATAATTCCAAACGCAGTAACGGTTTGGTTTAAAGCCATGGGAATGCCGCTTTGTATCATACACAGAATCCGATAAGGATCGGGGTACAGATCGCGGATACTGAGACGTAGATTGTTGTAGTTGTGAAACATGTACCAAAAGCATAGCAGTGCAGAAATTCCCTGTGACAACACCGTTGCCCAAGCGGCGCCTGCAGTTCCCATATGTAGTGTCGCGATAAAAAATATATCCAAAACAATATTCAAGAATGACGACAAAATGAGGAAATATAAAGGTGTACGGCTGTCACCCAAAGAGCGAAGGATACTGGCTGCAATATTGTAGGCCATCGTACACAGGATACCGCCAAAGATGACGCGAAGATATTCGTGTGCGTAGAGGAGTACGTTCGAAGGGGTGTGCAACGCTAACAGAATCTGGCGGCTAAAAGAAACGGTAGGAATCGTGAGGATAACTGAAAACACCACTGTGAGCAAGAGTGCTGTGCCAACTACCTTCTTTAGTTCGTTCAGACGGTGCCCGCCAAATGCCTGTGAGACTAAAATACCGCAGCCCTGGGTAAGGCCGGAAGCAAAGCCAATTACAAGATATACAGTGCTTCCGGTCGCCCCCACGGCAGCAAGGGCGTCTTCACCCAAAAATTGCCCGACAATGATCGTATCGGCCATGTTATATATTTGCTGGAATAGGGTTCCAAGCAAGACGGGTACGGAGAAAAAGAAGATGGTTTTGGTGGGGCTGCCTACGGTCATATCTTTTGTCTTGTTCATGGCGTAATCCTCGGATCAATCCCAAACTCTGTGTGATCCACATTCAGGGTGCAAATAGAGCAAAAATTATTCGAGGCGGCATCAAGCTTGTCCGGCTGCCGTCTCGTTGGCATCATAACACCGAGGGGGGTGGATGTCAAGGGGGGAAAATATAGTTCATTTCACCCTTGACTTCTGACCCCGACAGCATTATTGAGCATTGATGATTTGGTACGAACCAACACCAGAAATCACTCCTTTTAGGCTACGCTTTGGCCCACAATAAAGCTCCCAACTGCTAGGCAGCCAGGTTTTTCGTTCTGGGTCAAATTGTTTTGAAACAAAAAAGAGAAGGCTTGCGCCTTCCCTTGGTGCACCAGATTGAACCTTCTTTGAAAGATTGCAATAAAAAACGCGCTGCAATTTCTTACAACGCGTACTTTGGTGCACCATCGGGGACTCGAACCCAGGACCCACTGATTAAGAGATATGGTATCCTTGTTCCCTATCTTTCCACAACTTTGCAAATCGTTGACTTTACGCGATTTTAATAGGATAATTTAGGGCTTTGCTCCCCCTCGTGCCTTAATTTGCCCTATCTTTCCGCGTCATACTTGAGCAGAACTTGAGCAAGATTCCTTGAGCATATTCTCCAAACTTGCTTGTACTCGTCCAATCGCTTCCATCTGGGTGCTATCAAATACCTTGGCATAGATGTTCAGCGTTGTCGAAACATTCGCATGGCGCAGAATCGTCTGCACCGTTTTGGGGTCTGCGTGTGTCCGAATCAACAGCGTTGCACACAGGTGCCGCAGCGAGTGTACCGTGACATGCGGCAAGCCGTTGCGTTCCGTCAGCTTATCCAGCCATTCATTGATTGTGCTCGGATTTAGCGGCGTGCCATCATCTCCAACGAACAGACATTCCCACTCGCCGCGCCATGCGTCACCATACATTGCCTTGTGCTCGTTCCACCACTGGCGGTATTCCGCAAGAACTTCTGCCAGCATAGGCGACAACGGCAAGTCCGCTTTGCTTTCCTTGGTTTTCAGTTTGCCAAGAATAAGCCCCTCGCCACTCTTTTCTTTGAGCTGCTGCGCCACATGTACAATGCCCTTGCCTAAATCCACGCTGCCCCACGTCAAGCCACACAGTTCACCCTTGCGCAATCCCAGATAAATCAGAATCAGCAGCGCCGTTTTGACGCGAATATCCTTCTCGCGCATGACGGCGCGAATGAAACGAGCGCTTTCTTCCTCGGAAAACACATAGATTTCCGCGTCAATTTTCGGCGCATGAACGGCGTCAATCGGGTTATCGGTCAGCAGCTTGTGCTTTTCCGCGTAGTGGCAGACCGCGCGCAAAAAGCGATGCACGCCATTGATGGTCGTGCTGGAATAGGGTGATTTCCGCACTTCCAGCTTGAACGCTTTATCCACAGCACATTGCAGCACCTTTGCCATTTTATCCGCACTTTCCAGCGATACGCGGCAGCCCTTGCAGGCAATCTGCACCGTGTCAATGCACAAGCCCGCCTTTTCCGCAAGTACCTTGTAGGTCATGCCCTTTTCTTTGCGGATTTTATCAAGCTCCGTTGCCGTCACACAGTACGTCCGCTTGGCGTCCGGTTCCCGCATGTCGGCATAGATACGCTCGATTTGATAGGCTTTCAGTGCCGAAATCGGCATATTGCCGATATCGTCCTCCACAACGCGCAGCATATACTCGTACCACTCTTTTGTCTTGTACTCCATTTCCGTGTTGCGAATATACTCGCGCGCCACATCGGACAGCTTCGTTCTGGCATCAAGCGCAGCGCGTCCCTGCTTCACTTCGTTTTCAAAAATTACCGCCTGCCGTTTTGCTTCTTTTTCAGCGGCCTTTGCGGTCATCCCTGCGGGCGGCTGCCACGTTTTGGAGCGTGTCCGCTGTTTTCCATCGGCGCTCTGGCTCAAGAACACCCGGAACTGGTATACCGTTGTTCCTTCGCTTTTCGTGCGTTTTGTAATATTCATGTTATTCTCCTAATAATAAGCGCCCGTCCTGACACCAGAACGGGCGCTGCGTAAATTATGCGCTGACAGTCAGATAGTCCATCAGATTCTGCCAAGATACCAAAATTTTACGCCCGGTGCGGACGGCAGGGAGCTTCTGCTCCTCTACCCAACGGCGCAGGGTCTTTTCCCCCACGGGAATGCCCTCCTCCCGGCAGCGCGCGGCAGTGTTGCGGATGGTTGCAATATCAGCGTATTTCTTGTTGGTGTTTTTCATGGTAGATACCTCCTAATATAGATAGTGAGATACCACCACATCGCAGCGGCTGTGCCCCATCTGCTGGGATACCGCCAGTAAGATACCTTTATCGTAGGCTTGCCCTTTGCGTTCCGCTCTGCAATAGTACATGTTCCCCGTTGCTGTACCCCGTTCCGCAAAATAGCGGTACAGGTCTTGCGCGTACTGTGCTCGCAGATAATGCAGCGGCATATCCTTGGGCAGCGCCGTCAGCGGCAGCAGGTATTTGCTATTGCTGGGCTTTGCACTGTACTTGGCGAAGATTTTCCGCACACGGTCTGCATAGTCGGGCAGTACAAGCGCGTCGCGCTCTTTTCCACCCTTCTCACGCAGGTGCACACGCAGGTTTCCTTCCGTATCTGTTCGCAAACCGTCCGCCGTCAAGCCCCGCAAGCCGCCCCGCCGGGCACCACAAGCACGCGCCAATAAGCGGGCGTCCTCGTGGTGTTCGGCGTGGTAGCGGTCATTGCTTGCGCTTAGTGTTCGCCCCCGCGTTATATCGGCGCGGTGGCGTATCGGCAGGCTTTCGACCCCGAACAGTTCTTGATAAGGCTGCGCGTACACGGCGCACAGTGCATAAACCCTCGTGCGTATCGTCCACGCTGACAGGTTCCGTGCTATCATGTCCGCGTAATAGGCTGGCAAATGCTCCTTGCATTCGGCAAGGTTGCGGCAGCCGTATCGCTCGGCAATCCAGCACAGCGCTGTCTTGGCTTGTCTTGCATAGGTCGTTAGCGATGTGGTAGCGTATAGCCCCGTGATGGTCTTGTACGCGGTATGGTTATCCTGCGCTGCTTTGCGCGCGGCCTGTTTGTCTTTGTGCTTGCTCTGGCCGCGTTTATCACGCAGTGCCAGTGCCTCGTGCACCTCATGGGTCAGGCGCTTTTGCACACGATGGGAAATCATACCGGGTACACCTCATTTTTCGCGGGGGCTAAGGCTACCCACCACTCTTGACCGTATCACCCCACGGCACGGGCCTGTAAGGTTTAGGACAAGCCAAGGACGATTGCACGCTCGTCCAAGGAAAGCGCGCCCGAACCGTTCGGGCAAGGATGCTGTATCTGCTGCCTTAATGCAGATACTGCGATACATAAAATTGCGTCAATGCGTTACAATGTACTTACCAGCAGTGCGTACTGCCGGGCTGTCGGGCTGCAATATTTCTTGCGGGTCGCCACGCACCGTGCCAACGTACTGGCGGCGGCGCTGTGGGCAGACCCGATTGCAAGCTCCAATGTTACGGGGTACGGTATCGCCGCAAGGCGGTGCCGTATTTCTGTGATTTTGCGCCTGCTGCCCTTGGGCGGGCATTCCTGCCGTAAAGCTGCAAGCGCTGTCGGGCTATCCATACATAACATGGCTTCATCCATGCCGTGCAGGTAGCACAACCCCTGCACGGCCAGTTTGACCGCCTGCAAGGATAACCCCTTGTTTGTTTTTACTTTCTGGGCCATGGCTTTCACCAACCGCCCGTTTTCATCTATCACCACATATGCGGTTGCTGCTGCCCCCGTTATGCGGTCCTGATATTCACCAACGTACACCCGGCAGGTCATGCTTTTGCCACCGCCTGCCGCTTATAATTTTTTCGCTGGACGTTTTGTTTGCGCGCCAGTATTTCATCTGCTTCTTGCTCCGCTGCCGCCGCAGCAGCTCTGACTGCGGCAAGCATTGTTGTTACTTCCTGTTCCGTTAATTCCATCTGCTCAATGTGGTAATATTCGCCGCAGGAGCAGATATGCCCTTCTGCATCCCGTTCCCCTAAAGTGCAAGTAATCGAGAACATCGCTCGATGCTCCGCCGTTGGTGTTACCAACAGCGTCCGCACATAGCCATAACCATCTTTGCGGTATCCCTTTTCCGCACACTTTTCAGGGCTGATAATATCTACCGCGGTCAGTGTTACATTTCCTTGTGGTACATCCTGTTCCATTGCCATCAATCGGTCATTTTTAACTTTGCAGCATAATTTTTTAACCTTATCTCCATCTGCAATATGCTGCAATCTAATCATCACCGCCCCTGCAAGATAGGCAGGCAGCACATATAGTGTGCTATCATTGCGGCTGACAGTAAAGATGGGCTTTGCGTGGGGTGCGGCCTGTGACTGTTTGTAGTTCGTTTTCATTGTTTTTGCTCCTTACGTTTGTTATTATTTTTATGAAATAAAAAAGCGCAAGCCAAACAGACGCACATTTCGGTGCGTTTATTCAGCCTGCGCTTTTATACCGCAGGGTACACCTTGCACAGAGTATGGCAAGGCATAGTTGTATCAATAAATTTGGTGGTTATGCCTTTACAGCATAATTGTTAATCGTTCGGCTTGCGCCGTTTATGTTATCTATCTACATTTTTTATTGTATGCTGTTCGCACAGCCCGTCAAGGATAATATCAAAAAAATTTTATTTTTTTATCCATTATTTTTTCATCCTATCATCGCAGTAAATCAAAAAATGGCTGTCTGATATCAGACAGCCACTTCACTTTTTTCAAAAAATTCCAGCTATATTTTAACTGATAATAATTCCTATATAGCAACGAAGAGATGTCAGCACAGCTTACCCACATCTTCAGGAGGGCAACTATTGTCAGCTCGACCAGGAATAACTGTTCCCCACCAGTCAGTATCACCACCGCTATTGCCGGAATCACCAGAGCCACCATTATCGCCACCACTCGGCTGTTCGGGCTGAGGGTCAGGAGCAGGTGCGGGTTCGCTAGGCTGTGCCGGAGCCGGGTCCGGTGCGGGAGCAGGAGCCGGATTACTCGGAGCAACAGTCGCTGCTCCGCTATTCGAACTGCTACCAGTGTTTCCAGAATTGCTCTTACTGGAGGTCTTAGTGCTCGTGGAAGCAACTACCTTTTTAGCCTGCACAGTTACTGCATACGTTGCATTTGCATCGGGATTGTTGTCACTTACAGCAGTGATTGTTGCAGTGCCAGGAGCAACAGCCGTAATC
>UMCP01067162.1_pt1 | contig 11326 bp, 7 predicted proteins | sample 1964261 | NCBI WGS metagenome assembly UMCP01 (sample SAMEA4835971, study PRJEB28245) | human gut metagenome | biome: gut microbiome; material: fecal sample | place: Denmark | collected 2008
CAAATAAGTATTCTTCCTTTTTAAAGTATTTAACATACTTTTGAATTAATTCAAGTACTTCATCTTCACTTTTCTTAATATTAGTATTAGAAATTATTACAGGTAATAAAAGGTTAAGTATATTATTATAATTTGGTCTTTCTCCATAAAACTTATAATATATTAATTCATCTCTTAATCTCTTGTTATCTATGTATACACGTCTTTGTATATTATCATCTACTAAACATTTTGTGTTAATTACAATTAAATCTTTTAAATACTTATCCTCTATATCAAATGCTGATATATACGCTTTTTTTATTAAATTATCTTTCATAAATATTATTTTCCTTGTAATATTTTATAATTATTATTTTTATCAAGTAATTAGTTTAATATACTATATTATAACCTATACGAATCAAAAAAAAGAGACAGCTTATAAGCTGTCGTTTATACAGGGGAATAGTAGTGTACAAACGAGTGTATACTACTATATTACTTGCTATTATTATACAATATTACATTTTCAGATGTAAAGTATCGATTTTCGACATCCCTGTACACTTATATAAATTACATTCTTTCTGGTGCTTGCATTCCTAATAATTTAAGACCATTTTCTAATGCTTGTCTAGTAGCACAAACTAAAGCAAGTCTAGCTTTTCTTAACTCAGCATCTTCTACTAATATAGAGTTATCATGGTAGAATTTATTGAATGCTTGTGCTAAATCTAGGACAAATCTTGTTATTATATGTGGCTCGTTCTTTCTCATAGCATTAAGTATAGTTTTATTGAATGATGCTATAACTTTTAAAACTTCCGCACTATCTACATCATTTAATAATTCATAGTTAATATCTGTTGTAACTTCTTCTTCAGCTTTTCTTAAAACTGCACAACATCTAGCATGAGTATATTGAACGTAAGGACCTGTTTCTCCTTCAAAGCTTAGTGTTCTTGACCATGAGAATGTGTAATCTTTTATTCTACTGTTAGATAATTCTTGGAATACTACTGCTCCAACCCCAACTTGTTTAGCTATTTCATCAACATTTAAAGCATTTGGGTTTTTAGCAAGCATAGTTTCTTTTGTCTTTTCTATAGCTTGTTTTAAAACATCTTCTAAGAATACTACTCTACCTTTTCTTGTAGACATAGTACCTTCTTCTAATGCTACCATACCAAATGGAACGTGTACCATATCCTTAGCCCATTCAAATCCAACAAGTTCTAAAACTTTGAATAATTGTTGGAAGTGTAAGCTTTGTTGTGAACCAACTACATATATACATTTTTCAAAATCATAATTTTCTTTTCTGTATAATGCTGCTGCTAAATCTCTTGTCATATATAATGTAGATCCATCATTCTTAGTTATAAGTGCTGGTGGCATATTGTATTCTTCTAAGTCTACTATATTAGTTCCTTGAGATTCTTGAAGTAATCCTTTATCTTTTATTATATCTATAACTCTATCCATTTTATCTGAATAGAAACTTTCTCCGTTGTATGAATCAAATTCTATATCTAATAAGTCATAAACTCTAGCAAATTCTTTTAAACTTTCATCTCTGAACCATTGCCATAATTCTTTTGCTTCTTTATCTCCATTTTCTAACTTAGTAAACCAAGCTCTTGCCTCATCTTCCATTTCTGGGTGCTTTTCAGCTTCATCGTGGAATTGTATGTATAATTTTAATAACTCTGGTATTGGATTAGCTTCTACAGCTTCTTTATTACCCCATAATTTGAAAGCTACTATAAGCTTACCAAATTGAGTTCCATAGTCCCCTAAATGATTTATTCTAACTGTATTGTATCCTTGAGAATCATATATTTTGTATAAAGCATTCCCTATAACTGTAGTTCTTATATGACCTATATGGAATGGCTTTGCTATATTAGGAGATGAGAAATCTATTACTATAGTTTTATCTTTTCCTAAATCGCTATGACCGTACTTTTCTTTCTTTGTTAATACATCTTTTATAACTGTTTCTGCTAATTGAGATTTATTAACAAAGAAGTTTATATAACCACCTAATGGAGTAACATTAGATATAACTCCTTTAGCTTCTATTTTTTCTGATAACTCAGCCGCTATCATGTTAGGTGCTTTTCTAAATACTTTCGCTAATTTAAAACATGGGAATGCAAAATCTCCCATATCTTTATTTGGTGGCACTTCTATAAGTGCTGTTATTTCTTCTAAAGTCAATTCTTCTATATGTTCTTTTAAGCATGTTGCTACTGCTACTTTAAAGTCTCGCATTATATTGCTCCTCTCTCTTTGTTATTATTTTATGGTAAATCAAATTCTAAGTTTTTTCAAGGTATTTGACACTATTTACTATTATATATCTACATTATATCCTTTTCGCTAATAACTTCTATCCCATTTTGTCTAAGTAACGCTGTTGTTACTCCTACTCCAGATACTTTTTTACCTGTAAAAGTTCCATCATATATTAAACTCGATCCACATGAAGGGCTCCCCTCTTTTAATATCGCTTTTTTACATCCATATAAATCAGCTATTTTTAAAGTTTCCATAGCACCTTGTTTAAATTTCTTTGTTACATCTAGTCTTTTATTGTTGATTACACTGGTTTTTCCTTCTATAACAGCATTACCATCTAGCCTTATAATCTCTGATGGATCACGTGGTGTTGATAGTCCTCCTAATTGTTCCGGGCAAACCATTATAAATTGTTTATCTTTAAGATATTCTGCTACTTTTTCATTTTTATTATTATCACCATTATATTTACAATTTATTCCAAGTAAACATGCTGATACAAGTATCACATTTATCACCTTATTAGTATTAATTTATTTTAGTGTAACTATAGTTACACCTGCACCACCTTCACCGTATTGACCAGCTCTTTGTGATTTTACATGTCTGTTTCTTCTTAATATATCTTGAAGGCCTGATTTTAAAACTCCCGTACCTATACCATGTATTATTGTTACATTTTCTAGACCTGCAACATATGCATCATCTAGGTATTTTTCAACTTCCATAATTGCTTCTTCTAAATTCATACCTCTTAAATCTACTTCACTCTTTACGTTACCAGATTTAGATTTTATTATATTTCTAGTTGATTTTGTTACAGTTTTCTTAACATCTTTTTTAACCTTTTGTAATGATTTAAATGGTAGTGTCATTTTCATTATACCAATTTGCACTACAGCTTCTTTTTTATTCTTATCAACAGAAACAACAGTACCTTCTTGATTTAAAGTTATTACTCTTACATCTTCTCCTGCCTTCAAATCAGTTATTTCTTTACTTGCAACTTTAGGGACTATCATGCTCTTAACCGTAGGCTGTAAACTTCCCATAGTACTTGTTAATTCTTTTCTAAGAGCTTCTATTTGTTGGTTCTTTTCTTTTGATGCTCTTTCTTCTTCTAATCTTCTTAATTCTTTTATAATATTATCTACTTCTTCTTTTGCTTGTCTAGTAATTCTAAATGCTTCTTGTCTTGCTTGCTCAAGCATTTTTTCTTTTTGATTTGCAAACTTTTCAAGTTTCTCATCATATTCTATCTTTAGTTTTTCTATACTTTCTCTTAGTTTCTCAGCTTTTATTCTTTCTTCTTCAGCTTTTATTCTATTTTTTTCTGCACTTTGTAATATGTCTTCTAATTCTATATTATCAGTATCTATAAATTCCTTAGCTCTAGTTATTATATAATCACTAAGTCCTAATTTTTTAGATATTTCAAAGGCATTTGATTTACCTGGAACACCTATTAATAATTTATAAGTAGGACTTAATGTATCTAAATAAAACTCAACTGCAGCATTTTCTACACCATCTTTAGTAAGTGCATAATTTTTTATTTCAGTGTAGTGAGTTGTAGCTATACATCTAGCTCCAGCCATAGCTACATCTTCAAGTATTGCTATAGCAAGTGCTGCACCTTCTATAGGATCTGTACCTGCACCTAGTTCATCAAATATAACTAAAGAATTTTCAGTTACATCTTTTAATATAGCCACAATATTTGTCATATGAGATGAGAATGTTGATAAACTCTGTTCTATACTTTGTTTATCACCTATATCCGCAAATATGTTGTCATATACACACATGCTACTTCCATAATCTGCAGATATATGAAGCCCACTTTGAGTCATAAGAGCAAATAATCCAACAGTTTTTATTGTTACAGTTTTACCACCTGTATTTGGCCCAGTTATAACTAAAGTATGAAAATCTCTTCCTAAATACACACTATTAGGTACTACAGTTTTTCTATCTAATAATGGATGTCTACCATTTTTTATATTTATAAACTTATCTTTATTTAATGTAGGCTCTACACCTCTCATTTGCATTGATAATTTTCCTTTTGCAAAGGCAAAATCAAGTCTACCTAGTATCTCCTGATTTGATATTAAATCTTCACTTACTTCACCAACCATAGCTGATAATTCTTGAAGTATTCTTTCTATTTCTTCTTGTTCACTAAGCCTTAATTGTCTAAGTTCATTGTTCATATCAACTATACTCATAGGTTCTATGAATAGTGTAGCTCCTGATGAGGATTGATCATGAACTATCCCTGCAACTTGAGATCTATATTCAGCTTTTACAGGAACGACAAATCTATCTCCTCTTACTGATATTATTGCATCCTGTAAATATTTTTGATATGTAGTTGATGATATTATAGAGTTCAATTTAGATCTTATAGATTGATTCTTTTGAACTATTCTTCTTCTAATATCTCTAAGTGTTGATGATGCATTATCTGAGATTTCTAATTCACTTATTATTGCATTATATATTGCATCTTCTATCTCTCTATATGCATATAATCCATTTGATAAAGATTGTATTATTGGATAATTAAAATCTTCTTCATCACTACCTGATAGACTATTTCTTAATGTTCTAGCAGCTCTTAAAGTATCTGCTATCATTATTAAACTTCCTGGATCAAGGCTTGCTCCTACCCCAGCTCTTTTTACTTTATCTTCTATATCATGTATTCCTTGTAATCCAACATATCCTCTTTTGGTAAGTATTGATTGCGTTTCACTTGTTTCTTGCTGCATATACTTAACTTCTTCAAAATCTGAACTTGGAACTAACTCTTCTATATATTTTAAACCTAACGAAGATGAAGCTTTACTTTTCAATAATTCAATTATTTTATTGAATTCTAAAACTCTCAGCGATTTTTGGTTCATAATGCCTCCTTAAATTTTCATTTTTTTATTTCTATTTTACTATGTGTATTTTACACATTTTGTATTATACTATTTATATGGCTATTTTATATTATACATAATGATACTTTATTTGTGATATAAAAATATTATTTACTATTTTTAAAATATCTATCTTAACTTAATCTAAAAGGAGTTGTTTTTATGGAAAATGTTTTAAATGGATTACAACCTGAACTTGTTTTCAAATATTTTGAAGAAATATCTCAAATACCTCGTGGTTCTGGAAATGAAAAAGCTATAAGTGATTATCTAAAAAAGTTTGGTGAGGATTTAGGCCTTGAAACTATACAAGATGATACTCTTAATATAATAATAAGAAAACCTGCTACAAAAGGGTATGAAAATTGTCCTGGTGTAATACTACAAGGACATATGGATATGGTTTGTGAAAAGAATAAAGATACCGACCATAACTTTGTTACTGATCCTATAAAATTAAGAGTTGAAGATGATATGATATATGCAACTGGAACTACTCTAGGTGCTGACAATGGTATAGCTGTAGCTATGGGAATGGCAGTACTTGCATCTAATAACTTAGAACATCCTGCTATAGAAGTTTTAATAACGACTGATGAAGAAGCTGGAATGAGTGGTGCTATGGCTTTAGATGGCTCTCTATTAAAAGGTCAATACATAATAAATCTTGACTCTGAAGAAGAAGGATATTTACTAGTTAGTTGTGCTGGTGGAGTTACTGCATTATCTGAACTAAATGCTGAGTATACTAATGTTGATTCTAATAAACAAGCTTTATTAGTAGAAATAAAAGGATTACTTGGTGGACACTCTGGAATGGATATAATAAAACAAAGAGCCAATTCTAATAGATTAATGGGAAGACTTTTAAATTTATTGTGTGTTAATTACGACTTAGCTAAAATTCAAGGTGGTTCTAAAAACAATGCCATACCTCGTGAGTGCGAAGCTATAATAGTTGTAGATAAAAATGACGTTGAAAAAACTAAGAATTGTATAAATGAAATAATGAATACATTTAAACATGAATTCAGTACTTCTGACCCAGGTATAAATATAGACTGTACTGAAACTACTGTTGATAAAGTATTTGATGATAAAACAAAAACAAATGTAATTAGTTTACTAAACTTAATACCTAATGGAATACAAACTATGAGTATGGATATAGAAGGCCTTGTTGAAAGTTCAACAAACTTAGGTGTTGTTCATACTACTGAAAATTCAGTTACATTTGAATGTGCTGTTAGAAGTTCTGTAAAAACATTAAAAGATGATATAACTAATAAAATGGATCTACTTGCTACAAACTTAAATGGAAAATTAATTTTAGATAGTGATTATCCAGCTTGGGAGTATGCTAAAGGTTCTAAATTAGAAAAAATATGTGTTGAAACTTACGAAAAATTAACTGGTAAAAAGCCAATTATAATGGCTATACATGCTGGTCTTGAATGTGGATTATTATTAGATAAAATGCCTCATGCACAAGCTATATCTCTTGGACCTGATATGTTTGAAGTTCATACACCTAATGAACATTTAAATATATCTTCTACTAAACGTACTTGGGATTATTTAGTTGCTATATTAAAAGGTATGAATCAATATTAATATATACGTTTCTCGTTAAACATAACAATGAGCTATCTGCAAATTTAATTTGCAAATAGCTCATTTATTTTTATATAATTTATATCTATTCTGTTATAATCTCTCCAGTATATTTATCTATCTTTATATTTCCTAGGCTTTGTCTATGTGTATGTGTTTCATGACTTCCATCATCACTATCTACTACTTCAACATAAACATCTATGAAATATAAATCTCCTATTAATTTTATATCCTTATCTTCAACTAATATATTATCTCCATACTCTGCCTTTAATATATTTATAGCTGTATCTTTTGATATAGGATTTATGCTATCTTTATCTATACTATTTAAATTAGTATCATTATTTTCTTGAAATTTACTGCAACCAAATATAGATGAAGTTATTATTAATATAAATAAACTTATGCCTATAATTTTTTTATTCATAAAAAACTCTTACTACTATATAAGTGTTTAATTATCTTTTTTAGATTTAAAGTTAACTTTTGTAACCTTTGATTTTTTGTTATTTATAGTATTTCTTTCTGTAGTTAACTTTCCTTCTTTAAATCCTAATAATACTTCTACTTCATCTTGATTTAAGTGTAATCCCCAATTTGATAAATTCATTACTAAACTAGCCTTACTCATTATATTATTATCTATTAATACATCTATAGATTTTTTTAATAGCATCGGACTTGTAGCTTTTATATTTTCTTCTAGGGGCTCTTTCTTTAACCATCCCTTTTTATCCATTTCATTCATTAAGTACATATATTTTTTGTAACTTATTTCACCTAATTGATATGATCTTAATATTATAGCTGATATTGGAACTATCCACTTTTTCTTTAATTCAACATAATCTTCTAAGTCATTTACCATTTTTAAATCTTGTATAAAACTTTCTTTAGGCATTAAAAACGCACAAGCAAATTCATCTTTAGAAAATTTCTTTGACTGTATATTTGCCTCAGTTGCTACGATATATGCTAATTCATATGCTAAATCATAGTTTCTTGTACATGCTGATTTTTTATCATTACCTAAAGATACAAAGTATCTACTATTTCCATTTACAGTTTGTTTTTGACTAAATGATAAGGCTCCTTTTTTGTTTATATTAGCATCAGATACTATTATTCCATTTATCTCAAGTAAGGTTAACATGTTACCTATAATGCCATCCCCTAAATTCCAGTATCTTCTTACCTTAGTTGCTAACTCTTCTATATCTTCATTTTTATTTAAATCAGTTGGTATATTCATTTGTGGGAATTGGATATACCCTTCTAAAAATGTTAATATCCTATGAGTCATAGCTAATTTTTCTTTAAAAGCTATTTGCTCTACTTTTGGTATTGTACATTCTGGTCTTATATGTGTAGAATCTATAGTCATTTTTATATTGTCTGCATATTTAAAGAATTCTCTTGGAAATCCTAGTGCATTTGATAGCTTCATTTCATTTTCTAATGTTGGTTTATATTTATCTTCTTCAAATGCAATTATATCTTTTTTATTTATATTAGTTTCTTTAGCTAATACATCTATTGTTTTACCTCTATACATTCTAGCTTCTCTTAATTTTCTTCCTATAAATGCTTTTTTGCTCATATTTAAGTCTCTCTTTCATTGTTTATAGAATTTATTTTAATAAAAAATTCGCTACGCTCATATCGCCAACGATATGACACTCGCTACCACTTTGAGCAACGTGTTGGCGAAGCATTTCGGTCACATCCGTTGCTTGAGCCACTGCGTGGGCGAAACATTTCAAAATGTCATTTTTTAAATTTCTTCATTTTTAAATTATTAATGCTCTGGATAATTTTATACCCAGAGCATTATTTAACTTTTATTATTTTGTAATATTATCATATTTGCTTAATATAGTCAATTTTACATATTATAGCACTAGAATATGATTTATTATTCTACACCTTTGTAGTAATGACCTGCTGTTGTACCTTTTTCATCTAATTTATTATAAAGTTTAGTAGCTTTTGTTCCTAATTTATAATCATTAGATAAAACTTCTTGATAGGCTTCTATAACTTCTTTAACAGTACCTTTATCTTCTAATGTAAAGTCTAATCTAAGTACATTTATACCTATTTCATGTAATTCATATAAGTTGTCTAGCATACAAGTTACATTTGAATTATATATTGTACTCCTACAGAATATATCTTGTGAAACTCTAAATTCATCACCTTTAGAATTTCTTAATGCATATATACTTTCTTTACATTTAGCAACTCTTTTATCCTTTTTACAATCACGAACAATTACTCCCATAGGACAGTATTCTGTTATCATAAGTGGAGTATATCCATAAACTACAGATTCTATATTTATATCAGTGTACTTTATTGTTTCTTTTATCTCGTTTATATTTAACTCTTGAGATATACATAAAGTATCTGCACCTATTTCTTTATAGTAATTTATAGTTTCGCTATTAAATGCATTTAAATAGTAATCTATGTTTAATTTTTTATCTTTAAAGTAATCTATTGAACCGTAGTTTCCTACTTGTACAGATTCTACACCTGCATTATTAGCTTTTGCTAAATGATTATATTCTTTATTTCTTATTATTCTAGGCGCTGAGTATATTACTTTTTTATTATACTTCATAGCTAAACTCATAGCTTTATCTATTGTGTTAGTATCTTCATAATATATTCTATCTACACCACATTCTAATGCACTTTCTAGTTGTTCTAAGTTTTTAACTTTAACAGAAATTCCCTGTTGTTTATTTCTATTATATAATACTGGCTTATACTTAACTGTTTTATTTTTATATTTTCTATTTTTTATACTTACTCTTTCTTTATCTAAAAGCTCAATACAATCTCTTCTCATTTGATTTAGTAAACTTATTGGTAAACTAACATTATCATCTAATTCAATTTCTAATAAGTCTAATTCATAAGGTGTATTTCCAAGTTTTCTTAGTTGAGTTTCTACTTTTTCCTTACTTAAAGCAACCTTCATAGCTTCTTCAACTATTTTATCACCTTCTATAGTTGCTTCATTACTATGTCTATCTTTTAATGTAAGTATTGGCTTTTGACCTAATTTTATAGTAATTTTTGCATCAATTATATTTTTTACAAATTCTTTATCTTGTGTAAATGTAGCTTGAACTCTATCCATTAGTTCACTATCTGATGTTTTAAATACTATCTGTCCTTTTCTTGCTTCGCCAACAAAGTCAAGCTCTATAGTTTCACCTTTGTATCCTATAGTTTCTATATTTCCATTTTTTATTATTCTACCTATAGTACCGCCGCCAAGGTTTATACCATCACCCTTTTTAAGAGTATTTGCAAGTTTTATTTTTAATCTTTTTGCTTTTTTATTATAATCTACTACTGTACCAACATATAGTCCTTGGTTGTTTGGAAGTTGTGAGTTCATCATATCCTTACCAACATCACCTAGTAATAATCCTTTAGTGAACTTTCTATTGAATATTGTATATAAATCATTTATTGTTTCATCTGAAACATTTAATTTATTTGTAGCTAAATATTCATCTATAGTTTTTCTATATCCATCTATAACAGTTGCAACATACTCTGGTCTTTTCATTCTACCTTCTATTTTTAGAGAATGTACTCCTGCACCTATTACTTTATCAATTTCTTCTATTGCATTTAAATCTCTTGGACTTAGTAGATAATCTCCGTTGCTATTTACAACTTCTCCTGTGTATACATCAATCAGTTCATATCTTTGTCTACAAGGTTGTGCACATCTACCTCTGTTACCTGAACGATTTCCTATCATAGAACTCATTAAACATTGTCCAGAATAGCATACACACAATGCTCCATGAACAAAAACTTCTATATCTGCTTTACAATTGTCACATATATACTTAATTTCTTCTACTGTAACTTCTCTTGCAAGTACTACTCTATCAAATCCTACACTTTCTAAATATTTAACATCTTCTAATGAGTGTGCAACCATTTGAGTACTTGCATGTAATTCAAAATCAGGTAATTCTCTTTTTATAAGTCTAGCCATACCTATATCTTGAAGTATTATTGCATCTACATCTATATCATATAAAAACTTTGCATATTCTAAGAAATCTTCTATTTCATTTTCTTTTCTTAATGTATTTGTAGTTACGAAAACTTGTACACCTCTTATATGAGCATATTTTACAGCTTCTTTTAATTCATCTCTATCAAAGTTATTTGCAGATGCTCTTGCTCCAAAATCTTTTCCTCCAAGGTATACTGCATTTGCCCCATTTTGTACCGCAGCTTTTAATGCTTCAAAAGACCCAACGGGTGCTAATAATTCTACGTCTCTCATATTGTCCTCCTTCAAGGCATATTTATACTACCTATATAATATACCTTAAATACTAAAATTAAAACCTTCAGGTTCCCCTGAAGGCTTAATTTATTTTTTATCTAGTTGCTTTATAAAATTTTAATTCATTTTCAATCTCTATCTTTTCCAATTGTACTCT
>UMCP01038958.1_pt1 | contig 11261 bp, 7 predicted proteins | sample 1964261 | NCBI WGS metagenome assembly UMCP01 (sample SAMEA4835971, study PRJEB28245) | human gut metagenome | biome: gut microbiome; material: fecal sample | place: Denmark | collected 2008
AGCCTCCTTGTTTTGCTTACTATTGATATATGTTATTAGTTAAAAGAAATCATCTTAGGCAGTTCACCACCGATCAATGGTTTACACCATTCCTTGAACGCTTCCGTTACACCATTGCCCTCTTCATTAATAAATTCATCCGGCATGGTTCTCTCATACATCATGACTTTATCGATATCTACTAAAAATGGTTTCATCACATATGGTTCTGTAGAAACACGCTCAAATGCTACCATCTTTCCGGATTCACCATTCATGATCGCTTCGCAGGCCATCTTTCCTGCAAGCACTGCTTCTTCACGGTCAACAGGACTCTGTTCATGTGCGGCTGCACGGCCTACCAGACCCGGTTTCTCACCTCTTGCTTTGTATCCGAGCTTCTTAATAACAAGATTAGCAAGGTGCTGGCTGACATCACCAAAATAAGTTGCACGTCCAACCTGGAAGATTGGCTCAACAATTGGCTTTCCGTCTTTATCTCTTAAACCTTCACTTGCAACTACTACGATTCCGCTCTTCTTCTCAAGAAGCTTCTTCACGTCATCAAGGAATTTCTCCTCATCAAACGGACGCTCTGGAAGATAAATAAGATCCGGACCAACACCATCTCCATCGTCTGCCAATGCACTTGCTGCTGTAGTCCATCCTGCATTTCGTCCCAATGCCTCTACAACAACTACGTGGATTGGAAGTCCTTTGACATCTGCTGCCACTTCCTTCACACTCTGTGCCATATATCTTGCAATGCTTCCGTATCCAGGACTGTGGTCTGTGATCGCAATGTCATTATCATGAGTCTTCGGAATGCCCATTACTCTGATATCTAATCCTCTTGCCTGACAGTTCTTATAAAGCTTTCCGCAGGTATCCATACTTCCGTTGCCACCATTGAAAAGTACGTATTTAATATTCTTCTTTAAAAGTACTTCGATCATTCTGTCGTATTCTGCCTGCTCAATCTGATCTCTGGATGTTCCGATCGCACTTCCCGGCGTATTCAGTAAAAGTTCCAATTTCTCATCCGGAACATTTTCAAGCTCGATCAGTTCTTCTCTCATCAGCCCGCCTGTACCATTCTTAGCGGCATAGATATGTTCGATCTCTTTATACTTTTTTGCTTCCTTTACTGCACCGTACAGTGATGCGTTGATCACAGATGTCGGACCACCACCATGTACGATCAGTATATTCTCTCCCATAGTTTTCTCCTCCTGATTTGAAGTATTTGTCTGCTATTTTGGTTGACTGCAAACAGAAACTGTGTTGCTGAAATTATAAAATTCCGACACTTCTTACGCTGTTTACATTATAACACATCCGTCACAAATTTTGCGTGGCATTTACGCAAACGTTTGTGATGTTTCACCAATATTTTATCACAAAAAACTTCGGACGTTCATTACAAGTCCGAAGCTTTTTGTGTTCCATATTTCATGATCTGATTAAACATAGTTTTTATTTTCCAAGAGCCTCAAACATCCACTTTTTATAAGCCTCTACTCCCGGCTGGTCAAATGGATTTACACCCATGATCTTGCAGGACAAATAGCATGCGAACTGGAAGAAATAAAATAACTGTCCGAAATGATAAGCATCCAATTCATCCACTTCTATCGTAAGACAAGGGAGTTTTTTGCTATGTGCTGCCACAGTTGCATGATATGCGGCTTTGTTGATCTCCCAGAAATCTTTTCCATCCAGATAATCAAAATAATCTTCCTTTTCATCCGGTTCTACGATCAAAGATGCATTCTGCTTCTTTACATCCAAAAATGTCTCAAACATAATCGGAGAACCATCCTGGATAAACTGTCCTACTGAATGCAGTTCCTCCGAAAATTCTCCTGCCACCGGAAAGACTCCTTTATTATCTTTTCCTTCACTTTCTGCAAAAAGCTGGATCCACCATTTATAGAAGAAACGGAACTGAGGCTCAAAACTTGAAAGCATCTCCACACGGTATCCTTCTTTATAGTAGAGATTTCTAAGACATGCATACTGATATGCAATATTCTTTTCGGCACTCTCTTCATGTACACGGATCTGCATATCCCTTGCTCCCTTTACAAGTTCGCTGATATCAATTCCGGCTACTGCCATTGGAAGCAATCCAACATTTGTCATTGCTGTGTAACGGCCTCCGACATTCAGTGGAAATTCTAAAAATGTGTATCCATATTTTGTGCAGAGTGTTTCCAGGGAACTTCCCACGGTACCGGTAGCAATGATTCTTTTTCCTGCTTCCTCACCATATGTTTTTTCCATATATTTTCTTAAAATACGGAAAGAGGAACCCGGCTCTAATGTTTCGAAATTCTTTGCAATACAGTCAATATAAATGGATTTTCCCTCTAATCTCTTCATCATGCGGTTCATTGCATCCGGAGAGAGCGTATTTCCGGCATAGATAATTTCCGGTGCATCATCCTTCCTTAAGGCTTCGATCACGGAACGTGCTGCGTTATTTGATCCACCTACTCCGATCAGAACAAATGCATCTGCATTTTCACGAATCTCTTTTGCAATTTCTTCCAGACGTTTTATATTCTCTTCGCCTGCCCACTCCTCTGTGTCAAGCCATCCCTGACTGTCTGCATAGCAGTTCTCCCCTGTTTTTGCTTCTTCAAGTATTCTAATATTTTCTGATGCGATCACATCAACTGCTTTTTTCTGATCTTCCGACTGATTGTGAATGATTAAGTTTAACATATTTCTACCCTTTCCCAATCTGATAATTTGTTTGATTTTTTATAATTCTTATTTTAATCTAACGAAGGAAAGGGATAACTTGTATTCCTTTCCTTCTATTGATGACTATTTACAGAAACTACAGAATCAGATCATCTTCTAAATTTACGAAAGACATTTTGTCAAGTTTTTCCTGCATCTCTACTTCACCTTTACGAGTTAATGGATAGAAATACATTGCAGCAATAGAAAATACATATGCAATGATCGGTCCTACTGTACATAACAGCAAAATTGCTTTTAAACATCCAGGTGTCTGTTCTACTGCATCCTTATTATATCCTGTCGCAGAAAGAATAATTCCACTAAAGAACATTGAGAAAGCCTGACAGCATTTATTGACAAATGTGAACGTAGAATTAACAAGTGCGGTTCCATTAATTCCAAGTGTCATCTGTGCATAGTTTGCAGAATCAAGTACAGCTGATCGGCTTAACATATTGTTAATAGTCCATGTAAATGTGATCGCAATATATGTAAACATAACTGCTGATATTGCGTATGCACCCTTTAATCCTGTAACAAGCATTGGAAGAGTAACTAAAATTGCAAGTGCCTCAATACCAATAATTCCTGCTCTTTTTCCTGTCTTTTTTACAAAAGGCTGAATAAATGCTACTAATGTAAATCCAACAAAAGTAGATGCATATCCGATATATGTGATAAGATCTGTTCTTCCGCCCATATTATATTTAAAGAAATACATTCTTAATGAATTGGAGATCTGGAATGCGAACATATCTGTTCCATATGCGATAAGTACACATAAAAGAGCTTTGTTTTTTGTAATAACTGAAAATGTTTCTTTTAAAGAAAATCCCTTTTTCTCTGTTTTTGCATTTTTTGCTGCCGGATCGTATACATCAACATTTTTTACTGACATTGCTGATAAAATAAAAATCACTGCACTGACAGCACCAAAGATCACTGTAAACTTAAACCATGCAGATGCATTATCCTGTCCTCCTAATTTGTCAAGGATTGGTAATGCCCATGCTGATACTACCAAAGATGCAATAGATCCAAATGCCTGGAAGATTGCCTGGATTCTTGTTCTTTTTGCAATATCATTTGTAAGAATTGCAGGAAGTGCAAGCTGTGGAATCTGGACAATTGTCCATGCCAGGGAATAAATAATATATGTAATAAATGCATATACCACTTTTCCTGTCATCGAGAAATTCGGTGCTGTGAAAAGTAATACAAACATAATTCCAAGGAATGGTGCTCCTGCGATAATCCAAGGTCTGTATTTACCGATTTTCGTATTAGTTTTGTCAACGATAATTCCCATTAATGGATCTGTAAATGCATCCACAAGTCTTGCTACCATAAATACCAGTCCTGCCATAGCAGGTGAAATTCCAAGAATATTGGTATAAAAGTATGTAATATAGGTACCTACCATCATAAAGATGATATTGTTTGCAAAGTTACCTGTACTGTATAACCAGTAATGTACTTCTGATGCTTTTGGCTTAGCCTGATTATTTGTTTTCATATTTTCTCCTCCGTTAGATTGTTAAATCTTTTAATTATGTTGGTTTTAAAATAGTACTTCTGCCCTACCAAAAGTACTTTTTAATTCCGTCACTTTGTTAAAACTTTTAATAATTATATTATATGATAAAATTTATAAATATCAATTGACAATTATTCCAAATATAAGGCACTTATTTTGTTGATATTTACTTAAACTTTTTAACTAATATTTAGTTATATTAAGTGACCGCTACTAAATATTTAAAAACTTTTCGCGGATCAAAAAATATGCTGCCCCTTTCGCACCGCGGAATTTTTCAAATGGAGCAAACTCAATCTGAACCTCTTCTTCATTGAGTCCAAAGAAATTGCTTTTTGCCGATTCTAATAATTGCTTTCTGTTCTTTTCTGATTGAAACAAGCAGCTATCTGCCACCACATAACCAGGATTGATCAAATTCACAACATTTGCCAGAGCAATTCCAAGATAACCAATCGCCTGTTCAATAATCGAATTGACTTCAGGGTTTCCCAGTTCCTGTACTTCAAGGATTTGATCCATCCGAAGTATCCTATCCTTCTGCACACGCTCTCTAAGTTCCGGAAGCCTGCCTCCTAACATTGCCTCCTGGCAATTTCTGAAAATTGCTCCTTCGCTGCCAAGATCATCCACACATTTAAGTTCTTTGCCGACGCTTATCACTGTATGGCCGATTTCTCCTGCTCCTGCTGTATATCCTGAAACCACATCATCTTTCAACATTAATGGACACGCAACACCTCTTGAAACAAAAAAATATGCAAATGAATCCGGTTTTTGTCCACGCATACTCATTTCATGTCCAACAGCACGAAGCCTGACATTGTTATCGATCAGTATCGGCAGATGGATCCGCTCCTCTAAATCTGTAGCAAATGGTTTTCCCATCCAGTCTTTTCTTGGATTGCTCCGGATCACACCCTTTTCTCTGTCAATAAATCCCGGTAGTCCTACCCCTACTCCAAGCAGATTTCTGCCTTTTGCTTTATCCACCATTTCGTTTATGATATTAGTTATCTTTTCAAGCATACCTGCATAATTTTCAGCAGGACTTTCATATTCTGATTGTTCTAAAACTTCTCCTCTTAAATTCATCAGAACCGCCCTGGTTGCATATGGGCCAAGTTCCACACCAATTGCATAGGCTGCCTCTGCACGGAATGCAATTGCATTCGGACGTCTTCCCATGTTATTTACAAGTTTTCCATCTGTTATGGGTATTTCTTCTAAAATCCCCTCCGAAAGCATTTCGTTTACACTCGTTGTAATTGTCGGAAGTGTTAATCCTAATTCTTCGGCTATCGCAGTCCTTCTCGCATTCTCCATCCGAAATATCATATTTTTGATCAAGACACGGTTGCGTCTTCTTGTTTCCAATAAGCTGTTTCCCTTTTTCCCTGCCATGCTTTGATATCCTTTTCCTATTATTTTATCTCAACCGGCTCAATATTCCGGTACGTTCACTGTATTTATCATAACATATTTTCAAATTGTTGTAAGCAAAATGTATGATATTTGTATATATGTCAGCATTGTTTATTAATATCGTTTGTTAAGATCAGTAAAAGGCGTGACAAAAATCACGCCTTTTACTGTTTCAATGAATTATTCTGTTTTCTCTGCTCTTATCGTCTGCATATACATCATTAATTGTCCTAATGTAACGCCACTTTTAATTTTTTGCCAAACTTCGCCCTCTTTTCCCTTCGGACACATTCTTTTCACCTTATTCCATAACATTTCCGGTGTAAAACGACTGTCAAGTTCATACGGAACAACATCAGCCGTCTCCTGCATCCATTTCATAAGTGCAATCTGCATCTTTGTAATTTCAGTTTCATAACACTTTTCATGAATACAATTGTGTTTTTCCTGTGGGTCTTTTCTGAGATCATAAAATTCATCTGATCCCAGGATACGGCTTACATATTTAAATTCCGTGCTTCGTATCATTGTTGCTTTCGCATGGGCTTCATCATCCGTCTGAGCTTTCATTTTAGGCCAATATGCGAATTTCTCTGATGGACCATTTGGACCGGACACATGAAACTCGTCGCAATGCTTTTCTTCCGGCAGTCTGCCACCTTCACAGAAGACATATTTTCTGTTTTCATTTCTACGATCTTCAATCACAGGTCTTAGACTTATTCCGAATTGTGTCCTTTGTGGCTTTATATCAGCATAGTCCATAACTGTTGCATAAAAGTCTACCAGTTCAGTCATGGCATCACTTATACCAGGATCTGTTTTTTCCCATACAGGTGGTTTTATAAGAAGCGGCACTCTCACAACACAGTCCTCAAAACTGTTCTGTGATTTTTCTGTCACACTATAGTCTCCTGTATAATCGCCATGGTCACTTAAGAAAATGATAAGAGAATCCTCATACATTCCAGCCTTTTTTAATTCCCGGCATAATTTATCAAACTGCTCATCTACCTTTTTGCACATTGCCAGGTAAACCGCACGTAATTCATTCCATTCCGTTTCTGAATATTCTTCCATTTGCTCATACTCATGAATAAGCTCTAGCATTTTGGATTTTCCGATACAGTCCTCGTAGCGGATACGTTCCGGCAATTTAGATCTGTCAATCGCAGAAAAATAAGGTTCTTCAATCTGGTATGGAACATGTGGATAATTTAACCCAAGAAACATACATAAAGGCTGTTCTTTTTCCCATCCTCTGATTTTTTTGATAGCTGCATCAACAGCCTCATCATCTGATGTATAGTTTCTTCCGGACTCATCTGTTCCTAGTTTCCCATTAAAGTGCGAATATACGTCTGCGTTTCGTTCTCCCTGCCTGTTTACTGCCCGTGGTGCCGGTTTTACCTGTCCACAGTAATAAATCTCATCTGCATTCGACTCTGCCCATCCTTCGATCTGCCCGGCAAACAGGTCATTTCTGTCATTCATCCACACATAGTATCCATTTTCTCTTAATTCTGAAAATAGATTTGATTCACCCGGATGAAGAAGACTGCTCATTGTACGATGACCATGCACATGTGGATACAGTCCGGTAAAAAAGCTGCATCTGCTTGGAACGCATACACTGTTCTGGCAGTAAGCATTCCTGAAAGAAACTGCATCCTTCCCTGCAAACTCATCTAAAAATGGCGTCTCTGCTGCTGGATTTCCCATATGGCTCATCGCATCATAACGCATCTCATCCGGATTAAATATAATAATATTCGGTCTTTTTTTCATATTTTATTTTTCTTCCACTTCACAGGTATAACTTCTCTTACCTGCAACACAAATTTTCTCGCCAGTCAGACTAATTGTCTCTTTGAACGGAAGATCTTCTGAAGATGTACCAACCATAATATCAAGCTGTCCCGGTTCTACAACAAACTGCATCTCTTCGTCATAATATCCAAGCTGTGCTGTATCCAAATTGAAAGTAATCTTCTTTGTCTCACCTGCATTTAAATGAACTCGTTTAAATCCGGCAAGCTGTTTATTAGGTCTTACGACATGTGCTCCGTGGAATGCCTGATAAAGCTGTACTACTTCATCTCCGGCAACAGCACCTATATTGCTTACTGTGCAGGAAACTTCGATTTTTCCATCAGTCGGAATCTCGGTCTTTTCAATTTTGAAATGATCCAATGCAAACTCTGTATAACTCAACCCATAGCCAAATGGATATAATGGCGTTCCCAATCCATCCGTATATCCACCACTGAAAATAGCTGCACTCGTAGCATCGCTTCCCGATGCATATCCGGAACCGTTTTTATGATTATAAAAAATCGGTATCTGTCCGGCACTTCTAGGAATTGTTACATTCAGCTTACCTCCAGGATTAAAGTTTCCATCAAGAACATTTGTTACAGCTTCACCTGCAAATGGTCCCGGCATCCATGCCTGAACAATTCCTGCGACATTTTCTACTGCCCAGTTAACAGAAAAAATTCCCGGTCCATATAAAACAAGCACGACAGGTTTTCCTGTTGCAGCAACCGTTTCTAATAATTTTTCCTGAACACCAGGAAGTTCCAATGACTGACGATCTTTTCCCTCACCGCCTGTCACATTAACCCATCCGCAGTTTCCACCTAATGCCATGACAACAACATCACTCTCATTTGCTGCTTTCACTGCGTCTGAAAATCCTTCTTCTGATGTTCCGATAATATCGCATCCTTGTGCATAAACTGTCTCAAATCTATCTGAAAGTACTTCTTTTAAGCTTCTAGTGTGAAGCGTTCTCAAAACTCCGTTCATATCGTCCAGCTGTTTTACATCTTCCTCATCCAGCATATCAAACAGTGTTTCAAATGGTCCTTTTGGTGCCTTTTCTTTTTCTGCCTTAGCCTGTTCATCTGCAATTCCATTGAATGTTACTGATGCATTGTTTTTTCTTCCTGCATCCATCATCTCGATATAAGCAGGATAAGTATATCCGCTTACCGGATAACGGAGGCTGTCTGCATGCGGTCCAATCACAGCAATCTTTGTTCCTTTTTTGATTGGAAGGACACCATCATTTTTAAGAAGTATAAGGGAATCCTGTGCAATTTTTTTGCTGACCTCTTCTTTTTCCTCATTTCGCATTGCTTCTTCCAGTTTTTCAATTTCACAATATGGATTCTCAAATAATCCCCGCTTAAATTTAATTGTAAGGATTCTTCTAACTGATTCATCGATTAGTTTTTCATCAAGTTCTCCGCTTCTGACGTAATTCGGAAGATTACGGTAGGATGCACCAACCGGGATTTCTGTATCACATCCTGCTTTCTTTGCAAGAAGTCCAGCTTCCATATAACTGTTTGCAACTTTAAAATAGTTATATGTTTTTAATACTGCCGCTCCATCTGATGTCAGCATCCCTTCAAATCCCATAGTGTCACGAAGTAAATCTCTTGCAATTTTCTTATTATCAATTACCGGCAGTCCATCAATCTCTGCATAGTTTGCCATCATTGCATCAAGACCTGCTTCTTTATCTGCAGCTTCAAAAGGTGTCGCAAATACTTCATATAATTCGCGGTCATTTAATCTTGTAGTCGCAGTATTAAGTCCTGCCTGTGTCTCGGCATATCCAAGAAAATGTTTTGCTATACAGCTTACGCCCTGATTTTGCATACCTCTGACGTAATGAATACCCATCTGGCTGATCAGGTACTGATCCTCGCCATATGTTTCATAAGTACGTCCCCATCTCGGATCTCTGGATACGTCAATTACCGGACTCATAGCAGATGTGATTCCAACTGCTCTGGATTCCTGTCCAATGATCGAACTCATCTCTTCTGCCAGTTCCGGTTCCCATGTTGATCCAACATTAATCTGAGCCGGAAAAAGTGTTCCGCCTGCTCCCGGGTATCCACACAAATTCTCTGACTGCAACGCAACCGGTATTCCAAGTCTGGTTTCATTTACAAAAAAATCCTGCAGTTCATTGCTAATCTCTGCAATCTGTTTTGGACTCACGAGACCAACTAATGAATACTGCGTAATTCTTCCATGTCCATCCTTAAATTTTTCTTTCAAAGCTTCATGACTTAATTTACCATCTACAATAAAGGATGCCGCAAGGTCTCCACACAGCTGTGCAGCTTTCTCTTCCAGTGTCATTCTGGAAAGCAAATCTTCCACACGTACATCTACGGGTTGACTAGGGTCTTTGTATAACATCTTATCTTCCATTTTCTCTCCTTTTAATCACTTCTATCCGGATAGTTCCAGCCAGAAATCTATGCACTATTGCAATTCAACAATTATGTTAGGGCATATATTGTTGTACTCGATACTTTATTAAAAGTTTTAACTTAATGGATAATTTATTAATAGCACTTCCTGCTCAATTTGTCCAGTACAAAATATTTTTTTTACATTTCATACAATATTTTCAGGTTACTTTCAGTAACTACTCACAAAAATTGGCTTCTATCGCTTTTGCGCAATCCCCTTCTTTCATTCTCTCATATTTTCATACTGCTGTCTGATCAGGCAATCATCATTGCACGCAATACCCCGACACATTCATATTCTCTTTTTCCTGCACCTATTCCTACTTTCTCTATCACAAACTGCTCCGGGAGCTGTTCACTCGTGCGAAGTGCAGCGGCAATCGCTGCTCCTGTCGGTGTCACTAGCTCTCCTTCAACATTTGTTATATGCATTTTCAAATGATGTTCAGAAATGATATTGGTTACTGCAGGAACCGGAATTGGAAGCAGACCATGCTGGCATCGCACCATTCCTCTGCCTTCATTTAACTGAGGGATATAAACTTCATCAAGATTTAAACTGTCTGCACATACTGCAGCGGCAACAATATCAACAATTGAATCTACCGCACCGACCTCGTGAAAATGCACCTGTTCAAGTGGTACACCATGTGCTTTTGCCTCTGCATTTGCAAGGATTTTTACGATTTTGCATGCAAGTTCTCTGGCACTGTCTGTCATAGATGCATGTCCGATAATGTGAATAATATCCTCCGGGCTTCTATGCTCATGGTGATGATGTTCGTCATGGTGGTGATCCTCATGGCCGTGATGGTGTTCTGCATGATGATGATCTCCATGCAGATATTCCATATCATGATCATGATTTTCATGTGCATGATCTAAAATAACATTAAAATCACACGCATCCAATCCTGATTTTTTCACTCTCGTAATCTCCGTTTTAAATCCATCTACAGGAAGACTTTGAAGTGCCTCTTCCATTTTTTTCTGATCTGCTCCCAGATCAAGCATAGCTCCTACAAACATATCTCCACTAATTCCGGAACCACATTCCAGATATAACTTATGCCCCATTGTGTATTCTCCTTTTTCTTGCAGATTTATTGTTCTATCATGTATTACATACTTCTGTTTTGTGCCTTTATTTTAACACAGTTTTCGTAAAAAAGAACGCAAACTTTTATCAAACGTTTGCGTTCTTTTTTATAAACTTTTTCCTAATTTTAATACCATGTAATTCATCCTAAAACAAGTGTTCAATATTCAATTCTCTTATAATCTGC
>UMCP01017042.1_pt1 | contig 11232 bp, 9 predicted proteins | sample 1964261 | NCBI WGS metagenome assembly UMCP01 (sample SAMEA4835971, study PRJEB28245) | human gut metagenome | biome: gut microbiome; material: fecal sample | place: Denmark | collected 2008
ATAAGTGACACTAATGTAAGAATCTTCTATAGAGATAATAAAAAGCCTATATGGAGTGAATTTATATATGATAAGATTATAGAATTGGAAAATGGATTTAAAGCAATAGGCAATAGTAGTAAATAAATTTATAGATATAATAAATATTAGGGAGATAAATATGAATATATTACAAAGAGGATTAAAAAAAGAAGAAATAGCACAAGCAAAAAGATATATGAGATGGTATAGAGTAATAGATAATGAAATGAGACTATTTGTAAATCTAGGACTTGTAACAGATAAGGGAGAAATAGCTAACACAATAGATTACAAAAATAATAAAGCATATTTATGTATGGCAGACTTAGAGTATAGTAAGAAGTTTTATAATAAAAATAAACACTATAAAGTAAGATTATATGCTAAAACTGATGCAAGTAGCCTATATGATGAATATGAAGTAAAAGATTGGTTTCTAAGTGAAAAAGGATTAGAATTAGACTTAGCATAAAATATACTACTTACTAAAAGTAATTATATTTATAAGTATCAAAAAATAAGGGGAATTAAAATATGAAAGACAATACATACATATTCATATGCAACAATGACAAATGGAACTTCTTTGACAATGTAAAAAAGGAAGGACATATAGAACCATGGAAATGCACTAAAAGTGTAAAATTAGGGGACAAGTTCTACATACACCTAGGTGGAAACAGCATAGAAGAAAAAGGAATAATAGCAACAGGAACAGTAGTAAGTGAATCATACATAGACATAGAAGAAGATGGTTTAGTAGCAGATTTACAAATAGAAAAAATCTTTGACAAGCCAGTTTTAAAATTCAAACAAGGAATGTATCAAGTTCAAGGAAGCTGTGCAAGACTTAGAGAAGAAATAATTGAAGAAATAGAAAAAGCTATAGAACTTAGTTTAGCTGAAAATATATAAATTAAAATACCTTTATTTTTATAAAGGTATTTTTTGATATAATTAAATATATAAAATACACTTTAAGGAGATTCATAATGGGAAGAAGTTGGGAAACTATAGAAAAGAAAAATCTTAATCATAACAACTTAGATCAAGAAGCAATAGACTTTATAAATACAATAAAAAATACAAGTATGAGTAAAAGCTACAAAATACCTTTGCTATTGGCATTTTATAATAATGGAAATATAAAGCTAAAAATAGATGAAGATGACATATATAATTCCTTTAAAAAATTCTATAGCAATAAAGAAAATGCAAAGGACTTACAAGGACAAAAAAGCACACAAGGATATGAAAACTGGGGTAAAAAAGAATATGTAAAACTAGCAAAGGACAACCCTATAAAATACTTAGCAGATAAAACATCACAATATTTCTATAAAGAAGATGATATGTTATGCTTATCAGAAAATTTACAACAGTATATACATAAAAGTGAATTTATAGAAGAATTTAAATATGCAATACAAAGCCTAGAAAATAGATACTTTAAAAGAAACAATAGTATAAAAGAAAGTGATAATACATATATGGAATTAAAAGAACTAATAGAAGGCTTTAAAGAAAGTTATAAAGAAGATGATTATCAAGATGAAAAACTAAGACAAGAGTTTATAGATAAATTTCCACTAGAAAAATTACCAACATTAGAGCTAGAAAGATATGCATTAGGTGGAAAAGAAAAAGATAACCTATGTTGGTGGCTAGAATTTAATACAGTACCATTAGGAAGTATAAAAGGTGGAAATGCATTAAAGTTTAAAATCTACTACTCAAAGAAAGATAACAAGTGGATATATCCATCTCAATTTTCAAATGTAGAAGATGCATGGACACAGATGAGAAAAGATATTTGTGAGTTTGTTGAAAATTTTAAAAATGGACATTATGACTTACTAAACAACTACAGTTTAATATCATCAATGAATATGTTCAAAACAAAACTTCTATATATGTATTTCCCTAAAAAATTACTTCCTGTATATAGTTTAGATCATATACAAAAGTTTTTATCATACTTTGGATGTTCTGATGAAGAAATACAAGCTTTAAATATAGTTGAAGCTAATATGAAGTTAAAAGAAATTCAAAATAGTAATATTGAGTTTAGTTCATGGGATGGATTAAAATTCATGAGATTTTTATATGAATCACCTATATTAATTAAAGAAGATAATTTAGATAAGGACAATATTATTGAAGAATGTGAAGAAATAATACCGGTAGATATTATAAATAAAGTTGAAAACTACATAAAAAATCAAGGATATAACTATACATATAACCAACTATCAAACCTGTACCTATCCTTAAAAATAAAACCATTTACAATACTAGCAGGAATAAGTGGAACAGGTAAATCAAAAATAATAAAACTGCTTGCAGATAGTATAAATGCAGACTACACACTAATAAGTGTAAGGCCTGATTGGAACGATTCAACTGATTTAATAGGATATAAAAACCTAGACGATAAATTTATAAAAGGTCAACTAACAAAAACAATACTAAAAGCACAACAAAACAAAAATAAACCACACTTAATATGTCTAGATGAAATGAACCTAGCAAGAGTAGAATACTACCTAAGTGACTATCTAAGCATAATAGAAAGTCGTAAAAAAGTAGGACAAGACATAAGAACTGATAGCATAGTAGAATACCAAGAAAACAATGAAACAATAAAATTACATATACCAGACAACATCTACATAATAGGAACAGTAAACATGGATGACACAACATTCCAATTTAGTAGAAAAGTATTAGATAGAGCAAATACAATAGAATTTTCAGACGTAGACTTAGACAACTTATTCTTTGAAAATAATGAAGAAATAGAGGCTTTAAATATATCTAATGACTTCTTGAAAACAACATACTTAAAGACTATGGATATAGAACTAGAGTATAGAGACTATGCAAAAGAAGTAAATAAAAAAATAATAGAAATAAATGAAATACTTAAAAAATCACAAAAGCAATTTGCATATAGAGTAAGAGATGAAATACTATTTTACCTGGTAGAAAATAAAAAAGCTAACTTATTAGATGAAGACACTGCATTTGACTATCAAATAATGCAAAAAATACTTCCTGCTATAAATGGAAGTGAACAAAGTGTATATCAAGTTTTAATAGACTTACTTAACTTTATACTTGAAACTAATGATATAGAAACTGTAGAAGAAGCAGAAAATTACTTAGAAACTACAACTGTAAAATATGAAAACAGTGCAAAGAAAATTATATATATGCTAAAAGGGTATCAAAATGATGGGTATGTTAGTTACTGGTACTAGTAGTGATATATTAAAATTGTCTACAGATGATTTTACATTATACATATCTGGAAGCAGTGAAAATAAGAAATTTAAAGCTACCAATAATAATAAAAATATAATGGCACATTTGGGAGTAGATACAACTTATAACTACACTACAGAAACTATAAATAGCTTTAAAGAATTAGAAATAAATAATACTAGTACTATGTATCCAAGCTTTTTTGAAGATGGAATCTACAACTTATATTTAGAAAATAACACTAATGACAAGTTTGAAATTTACCATGACCATAAAGAAATAAGAGATAACATAATAACTAGAGGTAGAAATACCTTTGGATCTTTTAAGTTTAATGGTGATATAGGTTATTCTACTTTTAAAATTATTAAAAATAATAGTGAAGTATTATCTTTAACAATACAAGTATTTCCATCTAAGCTTGATTATATGGATGATTATAATGAAATCTTAAAGGATATAAATGAAGAGATAACCTCATTAGTATTTGATTTTCTAAATAAGACTTTTTCAAGTGTAAATATATGTGATAATAAAAGTCAAACTGGACTTGAATTTATAGTTATCTTAAATAATATTTATGAAAAGCTAGAAAGAGCTATAAAACGAATAGAAAGATTTCCAAAGCATAGTGTTGTTATAGAGTATAATTTAAAAAATAAACATAAGTCTAAAGTTATATCTACAAAGGAAACTATAAAACATTTAAGAAAAAATCATAATTCAAACAATGTTGTTGAAGTAAGAAAAAATACAACCTTAGATATACTTGAAAATCAATATGTAAAATTTATTATAAAAAGAATCTTAGACAAAATAAAAAATGTTAAGTCTAATGTGAAAATTCAACAAGGTGAAAATAATAAGTATTACACTCAATTAGAAGTATACGAAAAAAGACTTACACATCATCTTAATACATTCTTTAGAAATATTAGTGATATAAACAATAATAAATCTATATCCTTAGTATTTAAAATGGCTAGTGGCTATAAGGAATGTTATTACTATTATAATCTATTATCAAAAGCCTTAGATATAAGTAGTGGTCTTTATGATATTAGTAATAAAAAGCTTTGGAACTTATATGAAATATGGTGCTACATAAAAATACACAGCATTATAAAAGAATTAGGTTATGAAGCTAAGGAAAATTCGATAATACAATCAACTTCTAATGGATTAACACTATCACTTATGCAAAATAAAGAAGCTAAATGTATATATGAAAATAAAGAAGGTAAAAAAATAGAATTATTTTATAATAAACAATACAATAAACTACCTACAACAAACCAAAGACCGGATACAGTACTTTGCTTAAAAGGTGTCGGGAAAACCGACAGGGTATATATATTTGATGCTAAGTATAGAATCTATGTAGATAACAATGGAAATATATGTCCTATGGAAGATGACATAAATATTATGCATAGATATAGAGACTCTATAGTAAGCAAAAGTAGCATAAATAATAGTTTTAAATATGAATCAGTTGGAGCTTATGTAATGTTTCCTTGTAGTGCTGAAAAAACATTTGAGGAAAATAAATATTACAAAAGTATAGAGAAAGTTAACATAGGCGCACTTCCTATGCTTCCAGGATCAACCTCACTTATGAAAAAGCATTTATGTGATATCATAAATGAATCATATATGGAAGCTATAAATAATAACCCTGTATTTGATGAAGAAGATGATTATTATAAGTTTAAGAATAAAAATGTAATGATAGTTAATACAAAAGATAAAAATCACTTTGATGTTTATAAAGAAAATAGATTTTATCATATACCTAAAAAATCATTATCGAAGCTAAATATTGGAGTTGAGTATTTGGCCTTTTATCAACCAATTGATAAGTCAAATTCAAGTAATAAGTTTAATAATGACTTTGGCATAGAGTATTATGCAAAAATTAAAGATTATTATGAGTATGAAAGAGGAAGTTGTAAAGAACTTAAGTGCGCTCAAGGTAAAGAAAATGACATTTATTTAAGATTTGAACTTGATGAATTAAAAAAGGTAGGACCTATTCATAGAGTTGAGTATGGTATAAGAACTTTAAATTATACAACCTTATATTTGTTAAAAACAGCTACTACAATGCATGAACTTTATTTAAGTAGTAGAAGAGAAATAGATGTTTATAAGATACTTAAAAAGATTAGTAAGGATAAAAATATAAATCTTAGAAAAGAAAATGATGGATTTTATATAGGTAGTGATTTTGTTAAAATATTAGATAATGGTGATATAAAGTTAAATAGAAATAAAGTTAGCATTAAAGATATACTATATATAAATTAGTTCTACAAGGTATCGTAATTATATTTAAATAGTGAATTGTTAATAAATTTAAGATAGGATATAATTATTTATATCATAATAAATAAACTCAAAGAGAGGGAATATAATGCAAAGATTGAGACCGCTGAATGACTTTATTTTCAAAAAATTATTTGGAGAAACTGAAAATATAGATAACTTAAAATCTTTCTTAAATGCAGTTTTAAATAAAGATAAAACTCAAGAATTAGTAGAATTAGAAATAATAAATGAAAAAGAGCTAACTACAGATAATATACAAGATAAAAAAGGAATAATAGATGTACTAGCAAAAACTTCAGATGGAACTAATATAAATATAGAAGTACAGCTAACAAATCAAGATAATATGGATAAGAGAACTTTATTTTATTGGTCTAGAATCTATAGTAGAAGTATTGTTAAAGGCGAGGATTATAGTAATTTAAATAAAGTAATCACTATAAATATATTAGATTTTAATTATATAGAGCTAGAAAAATATCATACAACATTTACACTAAGAGAAAATGATAATACAGAATATAAATTAACAGATATATTAGAACTTCATTTTATAGAAATGCCTAAGTTCAAAAAGATTGAAAATAAAAATCTAGAAGAAGATAAATTACAGAGATGGATGATGTTTTTAAGAAACGATATATCACAAGAGGAATTGGAGGTGCTTATAAATATGGATAAAGATATAAAAAAGGCAGAAGAAAAGCTAGAATATTTAAGTAGTGACCCAGTAACTCAAGAATTATATTTTGAGAGAGAAAGAGCCCTACATGAAAAAGCCAATTTGATTAATACAGGGATTAGACAAGGAATAAAACAAGAAAAAATAGAAATGGCTAGAAAATTATTACAAAATAACTTTTCAGTACAGATGATAGTTGAATTAACAGAACTTACAGAAGAAGAAATAAATGAAATAAAATTAGAATTACATTAAAAAGGTTTCTAGTAAAGGCAACCTTTTTTGTAATAAGTAAATTTATTTTCACATTATAATGTTAATATACTTATTTATAACTTATAAAGTTTATCTTAGAAAATAAAATATTAAATGATATAATACTTAGATGAAAACATAACACTTAATATGGGGGACATAAATGATAGACTATACAAAAATAATAAAACTACTTATAGACATAACGTCAATTCTTTTACAATAGGATTAATTAGTAAAATAAAAATAATATTTGCACCTATAAAAGTAAAACTATTTATACATATTACGAATTTTATGGAAGATACCTTAGATAACTATTACAATAAAAATGTTATATATGAATATCTAGAAAAAGAGTTTGGTTTAGAGCAAAATGAAAATGGCGAGTATAATTTTACAATTAAACAGATGGAAAAAGCTATTAAGGCAAATGAAAAAAACTTAAATATAGATGAACAGAAGTATTTTAATTTTGTAATGAATACAGGTATTATTAACATAATTGATTGGTTCAATAAAAAAAGTATTAAATTAGCACTTAAGATATATTTTGTATGTATTTGTATTGCAGCAGGGCAGGCATCTATAGATCGTTTTTATAAATAAAAATATTACTGGAAATTAAAAATTCCAGTAATATTAAATAATTCTATTTACATATTTATTAACATTAAATACTTTTAATACTATCTAACAATCATATAATATACTTTTGCTATTAGGTCTCTTAACTATTCTACCTTCAGTACCAACAACAGTGCATCCATCAGGAATACTTTTTAAAACTACGGAATTAGCACCGATTTTAACATTATTACCTATTTCTATAGATCCTAATAACTTAGCACCAGCACCAATTACTACACCATTTCCAATAGTAGGATGTCTCTTACCAGTTTCTTTACCAGTACCACCTAAAGTAACTCCATGATAAATAGTAACCTCATTTCCTATAATAGCAGTTTCACCAATAACTATACCTGCACCATGGTCTATAAATAAAGTTCCATTTATTTGAGCACCAGGATGGATTTCTATATTAGTGAAAAATCTAAAAATTTGAGATATTAATCTAGCACTAAAAAATAGATCTTTCCTATATAAAAAATTAGAAATTTTATGACCAATCACTGCATGTAATCCAGGATATAAAAGAAGTACCTCAAGTTTACTTTTTGAAGCTGGATCATTTTTCATAATAAAATCTATAGTATCATTTATCTCTTTAATCATATATATCACCTTTCAACTACTTTTATTAATTATCAATTACTATAATTTAATTATAGAGAACATTAAATAACAAATAAATGGTGAAAAGTAACTAAAACATTGCAAAAAGTGCTATTGAATAAATCAAAAATACCCTGTCAAAAAACTCGACAGGGTATTTTATTAACTTAAACTATAAACACATTTTCCATCTAAGAAAGTATTTAAAACTTTAACATCTTTTATTTTATTAGCATCAATATCTAAAAGATTATCACTTAACAATACAAAATCAGCAGCCTTACCAACAGCTAAATCACCCTTTACATTCTCCTCAAAAGAAGCATAAGCACCATTTCTTGTGAAAGAAAGTATTGCATCTTTAACACTAAGTGCTTGATTAGGTAAAAATGGACCCTTGCCATTTAAAGTTTTTCTAGTAACAGCACAGTAAATTCCATTAAGTACATTAGGTAACTCAACAGGACAGTCAGATCCATTACTCATAGTAGTTTCATTAAATAAAGTATTAAAGTTATAGCTAGTTTTAGCTCTATCAACTCCAATTCTATCCTCAACTATATTAATATCATAATCTAAAAATATAGATTGAACATAAGCATGAAGATTTAAATCTCTAAATCTATTTAATAAATCACTAGTTGTTAACTGACAATGAACAACACCATGTCTATGATTATCTCTTGGATATTTATCTAAAGCTTTTTCTATAGAGTTAACAACCATATCCATAGCCTTATCTCCTATGGCATGTATAGCTACTTGCATATTGTTTTTGTGAGCAAGCTCAACCATTTCATCAAATTGGTCTTGAGTATAAGTACATATTCCAAAAGTACTATTATCGTCAGAATAAGGTTCATTTAAATAAGCAGTTCTAGCTCCTAATGATCCATCACCTAATAATTTAAGTGGTCCTATTTTAAAATAATCATCACCAACACCTGTAGTGTATCCTTTAGATAAAAAGCTTTCTAATTCCTCTTTTTGTGCAAGTTGTGCTTGTTCATATATTTTTACAGTAAGTTTTCCTTCGTTTGCAAGTTCTTTGTATGCATTTATTATTACTTCATAGTCAACACCAGGAAATACTATAAAGTCATCAGTTTGAGCTGAAGTAACCCCGTAAGAGTTTAGGCTTTCACATGCTTTTAATATCATATTTTTTATATCTTCTTTATCTGGCTTTGGTATTTTATTATAGATTAAATTAAGAGCATTTTCTCTAAATATACCATTAGGCTCATTATTTTCATCTATATCAAATTGGCCACCTTCAATTTGTAAGGTATTTTTATTTATACCTGCTAATTCTAGTGCTTTTGAGTTTACAACACAAACATGACCGCAAGCTCTTATTATACATATTGGATATTCTGTTGAAATTTCATCTAAGTCATCTTTAGTTGGAAATCTATTAACATCATTAAAATAGTCGTGGTTCCAACCTCTACCACATATCCACTCATTTTCTCTTAATTTATTAGAGTTTATATATTCTTTTATTGCATTTTTCATTTCTTCTAAAGAAGAAGTTTTTCTAGCTAAATTTATCATTTTTAAAGAATATCCATAACCTAAAACATGCATGTGAGAATCATTAAATCCAGGGCATACAAACTTTTCATCTAAGTCTATTAATTTAGAGTTTTCATCTTTATATTTAAGAGCTTCTTCATTATTTCCTACATATATAAATTTCTTATTTTCAACTACAAATGCTTGTTGAAGATTTTCATCTCCTGTGAATACTTTTCCATTATAATAAATATGCGTCATTTTTCTCTCCTTTTATATCCTCATAAAATAACTTTGTATTTTTATCTACTTTACCTACACCTAAATATCTTGCTTTGTAATCTTTTAACAGTACAAAATATTGCTTAGATAATACTAATAAAACCAATACGTTTACAAAAGTAGGTATACCACTTGTTATATCAACAAATGTCCATATACTTATATCTCCAACATAAAGTATATATGAAGTCATAATTAGCCCAGGTAGAGGATAGAAGTATTTAAATATTTTAAGTACTGTATTTTTTAATTTTATATTTTTATTACATAAATGTCTTAATACAACTTCATAATATACATACCATCCAGATGAAGTTGTAAGACCAAATACTAACATAGTTATAGTTAAGAAGTAAGTACCAAATACACCTAAACCTGTAGAAAATGCATTAAGTGTTAAAGTAGCACTTTCAACACCACTAGACCATTCACCAGTAACAATTACAACTAAAGAAGTGATAGTACATACTATAAAAGTATCAACAAATACTTCAAAAGAACCCCATAGACCTTGCTCAACAGGATGAACTGTTTGACTTGAAGCATGAACCATTGGAGAAGTTCCCCAACCAGCTTCATTAGAATATACACTTCTTGCCATACCTGTAGATATTACCTTGGAAATAGTTGCACCAACAAATCCACCAACAGCAGCAGTTCCAGTAAAAGCTCCTTTAAATATTAGCATAAAGCTTTGTGGTATATTTTTATAATTTATAAATATTATTACTAATCCAAAAACTAGATAACTTATGCTCATTATTGGAATAAGTTTAGTAAATATTTTTCCTAAGTATTTCATACCTTTCCAAATCATTAGGTATGTACATATAACAATTAATAAACTAGCCACCATTTGATTAATGTTAAATGTAGAAGCTACAACTTCAGAAATAGTATAGTTACTTGCAGTTATAAAGAAAGTAGAGAATATTCCAAAACCAAATACTGTTGCAAGTACTTTCCAATATTTAAAATTTCTTTCTTCTCCTAAACCTCTTTCCATATAATAAGTAGGACCACCATAAGGATCTCCATTTTCATCTTTTTTTCTATAGTAAACAGCTAAAGTTACTTCAACTTGTTTTAAAATCATACCTAAAAAGGCAGTAATCCACATCCATAAAGTAGCACCAGGACCACCCATTGCTATAGCAGTTGCAACACCAGCAATATTACCAAAACCAACAGAACCACCTATTGCAGTAGATACTGCTTCAAGTGGACTAAGTACACCTTCTGCATTATTTTCATCTTGTTTTTTAAATATTTTACCTAAGGTTTGCTTCATAATATAGTTAAAATACCTAATTTGGAAAAACTTTGAACCAATTGTAAAATATAAACCTGTTCCTAACATTAATATTATCAGAGGAGGACCCCAGATAAAATCATTTAAAGCATTAATAAATTGCGACATGAAAATACCCCCTATTTTTTATAATGTAAATAGAGGTTCAATAAAAAGACCTGAAAGACCTTTAAAATCCTAGGTTTAAATTATAATAGCTCCACCACTTAAAAAAGTGAGAGTACTTAATTTATTAAATTAAGTACCAGCTAAATACTTTGACATGTATTTGCTTCGGCAATTAACCCTTTCATAAGTTTTCACAGATTTGTCTATCTCCAAAATACTA
>UMCP01034437.1_pt1 | contig 11162 bp, 10 predicted proteins | sample 1964261 | NCBI WGS metagenome assembly UMCP01 (sample SAMEA4835971, study PRJEB28245) | human gut metagenome | biome: gut microbiome; material: fecal sample | place: Denmark | collected 2008
TTCATAAATCACTCCTTATATCCGTTAATCAATCAGTTAATTACTCAAGCAACTAACCATAATAGTATTGTATATAAAATAATAAAAAATGTAAACATGTATCTATAAAAAGAGCTATTTCAAAATCATTATTTAATCATTTTGAAATAGCTCTTTTATAAATCTACTTTTTAACTTATCTATATCAATTATGTATATTCCTTTTTAATGTAAATATTTTTATAAAATTTAATTAAATTTTAGATGCGATACAAATTAATATGTGCTACTATTTACTTAAAGAAATCAAATCATATTTTTACAAGAGATATAAAAAGCAGAAAACTACTCTCACTTTTGTATAAACTAATTAATAAAAGTTTTTAAGTAATTTAAGTCTACTTGGATGTCTTAATTTTCTAATAGCCTTAGCTTCTATTTGTCTTATTCTCTCTCTTGTTACTCCAAATACTTTACCGATTTCTTCTAAAGTCTTAGGTGTGTCATCATCAAGTCCAAATCTCATTCTAAGTACTTGTTGCTCTTGATCACTAAGATCTGTTAATACTTCGTCTATTTTTTCTCTTAAGTTATTTTGTTCAACCTCATGAATTACCACGTCCCCAAAGTGTGCATCAGATGGTATAAACTCAACTAAACTACTATCTTCATCTTCTTTAATAGGAGTATCAAGAGATACTATGTTTTTATCCCTTTTTAATATATCTAAAACCTTATCAACTTCAAGTTCGCAAACTTCAGCAAGTTCTTCCATACTAGGTTCTCTTTGAAGTACATTAGCAAGCTCTTGTTTTTTTCTTTTTACAAAATTTATTCTTTGATGAAGATGAACAGGTATTCTAATAGTATTTTCACAGTCATCTATGTATCTTGTTATACTTTGTTTTATCCACCAAGTCGCATAAGTACTAAATTTAAATCCCTTTTTATAATCGTACTTTTCAACTGCTTTTATAAGTCCAATGTTTCCTGCTTGAATTAAGTCAAGCATATCTACACTTTCTTTTCTATATCTTTTAGCGATACTTACAACCAATCTATAATTTGCATTTATAAATTTCTCTTTTGCTTCCTCTGAAGAGTCAATTATAGCTTTAGCTAGTTCTACTTCCTCTTTAGCAGATAACATTGGGTATTCTTCTATTTCTTTTAAATACATTTTCATAGCATTAGATGTATTTGATGAATCAGAATAAATATAGCTTTCATAATTTTGTTCTTTTTTAGCCTCCATAATATAACCCCTTTTATATATAGTTTATTAATTGAGATGTTATCTTTTCTCTAGCTTCATCTACATTTATAATATGATAGCTGCTTCAAAAACATTCCATCCAATTAAATTAAATGTCAATAAGTTTATTTTTATATTATTCTACCTTTGCTATCAAATTTCCTTTTTTTATTTATATTTTTTATAAAATTTCACTTATTTTAAGTATATAAATATATATTTAGGTTTTTAAGCATAAAAAAAGACCACAATAAAAGTAGTCTTTTTTAATCGAACGACGCTATAAATCCCTATATTAATAAATCCTTTGTCTTTTGCCCCAACATTTACGGTTTTTATATAGAATTTTTAACATATTTATAATAACATTATTAAAAAGTATCGTCAAGTTCGTATATATTTATTTATTAGTGTTTACAACCACAGTTGTGATCATCTCCGTGATTGTGTCCTCCACAACACTCGTGACCATCTTCATGATGTCCATGACCTCCACAGCATTCATGCTCTTCTTCGTGATGATGTCCACCACATCCACATCCATGATGAGAGTGTTCATGCTCAGCAGCTAATTTTTCCATTTCAAATAATTCTTTTTCCATTTGTTCATATGTTGGAAGAGCTGCTTCTGTATCATATTCTTCTCCAGTCCAGTCAGCATACATCATTTGATTTCCATTAGTTAATATTATTCTACCTGCAGTAGTTATATTATCAACATCTTCTAAGAAATCTATTTGCTTTTGTACTACTTCACCTTCTAATTCTACATCTTCGTCTAAACAGCTAACTAACATAACTGGAACTAAGTAGTCTTCTTTATCTTTAACACTTACTATTATATCTATTATACCCTCTGCACCTTCTTCAAACTCTGATAATGGTACATCAGTGTCTATCATATCATGTGGTACTAATAAGTCCTCCATTAAATACTTTATAACTCTTTCTTTTACTAATTGTTTTGACATAGTACTTATCCTTTCTAACTTATAGATATAAATATCTATATTTTTCCTATTTTCATATTATAATATATTTCTTATTTTTTCAATATTTGAATACAAAATCATAACTTAATTATACCCTTTTTTTACATATTTAATTACATATTTGAAATTTGATTAAATACATTACTTTGTAACTTATAGTAAAAAGCAATTATGGTATATATTTTTATTTTATAAATCCTCTGAGAAATTCATATCAATTTATATATAACAGCAGAAAAATAGCTATTTTCCAATATTTTTTAGTCAAATCATGCATAATATATCAATTTTCACTTGCCTATTATATTACTTTTTTACATTTTTCTACACTTTATTACAGTACTTTACAGTTACAAAGTTGTAGCATTTATGTTAGTATAAATATGCGAAAGGGACAACCCCTTAAATTGCAAGTTACAATTTAGTAACAATATGAATCGCAAATAAAATCAAAAGAGGTGTTTATATGAATAAGAAATTTAGAAATATATTATCATTAGGAGCAATAACTATGCTAACAGCATCTAGTATGCTACCAGTAAACGCTCTATCAAAAACTTGTTACAATAAAGTTATGACTACGAAATCTGTATATATATATGTAAATGGTGTTAAATACAAATTACCGTTAACTCCAAGTTGTCCAAATGTACCTTCAAAACCTGAGAGTACTCCTAATAATCCAAGTACTACTCCACAGCAAAAGCCTGAGAGTACTCCTAGTACTCCAAGTACTACTCCACAGCAAAAGCCTGAAAGTACTCCTAGTACTCCAAGTACTACTCCACAGCAAAAACCTGAAAGTACTCCTAGTACTCCAAGTACTACTCCACAGCAAAAACCTGAAAGTACTCCTAGTACTCCAAGTACTACTCCACAGCAAAAGCCTGAAAGTACTCCTAGTACTCCAAGTACTAATCCTGAGCAAAAACCTGAGAGTACTCCTGAGCAAAAGCCTAGTACAGACTTTTCTTCTTATCAACAACAAGTGCTTGATTTAGTAAATGTAGAAAGAACTAAAAGAGGAATATCTGCTTTAACACTTGATTCTAACTTATCAAGTGTAGCAACAAAGAAATCTCAAGATATGGTAAATAAAAACTACTTCGACCATACATCTCCAACTTACGGTTCTCCATTTGATATGATGAAGCAATTTGGAATATCTTATAGAACTGCTGGTGAGAATATAGCAAAAGGTCAAAAAACTCCACAAGAGGTTGTAACTGCTTGGATGAATTCTGAAGGTCATAGAAAAAATATATTAAACCCTAATTTTACTAACTTAGGTGTTGGTATTGCAAAAGATTCTAAAGGAACAACTTATTGGACTCAAATGTTCATAGGTAAGTAATTTAGATTATAGATAAAAAGTATAAATGTAGATATTTAAATGTCTGCATTTATACTTTTTTCTTTGTTTATATATTTTTTTAATAAATTCATTTTTACTATAAAGACTATATTTAAGAAGGATAACCAATCTTTAGCTTTCTTATATATTATTTATATTGAAAATATATATCTTTAAAAGATACAAACTATTAAAATAAATTCTTAAGTATTTATTACAAACTTGTAATTTGCTTTTTTAAATTAATCATTTATAGTATAATGTAATAGGGATATATTATGGTTTAACTTTTTTGTAAGTTGAAAGGAATGAAATTTATGAACAAAAAATTAAATAATTTTAAAAAGAGATTTGTAACTTTAGGTCTTACTGCAGTTTTAAGTTTATCTAGCTTAGGACTTGTATTTGCAGATGGTGCTAGAGTTGTAACTCTTGGTGCAAACTTAACACAAGAACAAAAAGATACTATGTTAAAATATTTCGGTGTTAATAAAGATGAAGTTGTAATACTTGAGGTTAACAACCAAGAAGAAAGAAAATACTTACAAGGAGTAGCGACTGAAGCTCAACTTGGAAAGAAAACTTATTCTTGTGCTTATGTTGAACCAACAAAATCAGGTAGTGGTATAAATGTTAAAACTGCTAATATAACTTGGGCAACTCCAGCTATGGTTGCAACTACATTATCTACTGCAGGTCTTACTGATGCTGACGTTGTAATTGCTGCTAACTTCCCAGTTTCTGGAACTGGAGCATTAACAGGTATAATGAAAGCATTTGAAGATGCTACTGGAAAGCCTCTAGAGGAAGATAAAAAAGAACTAGCTTCAGAGGAATTAATAACTACTGGAGATTTAGGTGATGATATCGGTCAAGACAAAGCTACTGGAATCGTTAATGATGTAAAGACTGAGATAATAAAAAATAATACTAAAGATACAGTTCAAATAGCTGAAACTATAAATAATGTAGTAAACAACTATAATGTAACTTTATCTGATGAACAAATGGCAAAGCTTGAAAGCTTAATGGAAAAAATATCTAAACAAGATTATAACTATAGTGAAATGAAAAATGCACTAGAAAGTGTATCTGATGTTGTTAATGAAAACTTATCTGCTATAGGTGAAAATGTAAATACAGGATTCTTTGATAAAATAAAGAGCTTCTTTGAAGGAATAGTTGATTGGTTTAAAGGATTATTCGGTGGTAATAATAATGATAATTCAAGTATACTTAACAATACTAACGATAGTTTACTTGGAGAAAATGCTCAAATAGATGCTACTGATAAATCAACTATAAACCTTCCATCTAGTGAGCAAGTTGAAGGTTTCTTTGCTAAGATATGGAATTGGTTCACAGGATTATTTGATGGAAATGATTCTAATAAAGTAGACGATAACAATGCGACACCTCCATCAAATGAAGAATCTAATAGTGATTCTACTGGAGATAGCTCTGTTGACTCATTAGAACAAAATTCTACTGTTGATGAAAATGTTCAACCTGATTCTTCAATAAATCCAGATGCCCCAGTTGAAAATTCATCTGAAAACTTAAATAGTACAAATGTTTCAAATAATAAAGATACATTGAATACTCCCGATAGTGAAAATACAACAAACCAAGTAATTAATTATTAAATGAATATACTAAAAATACAGATAAGTAAATTATCTGTATTTTTTATACCTGATTTCAAAATTTCTAATATAACTTAGATTGCTCTATTATTTTGTATTATGCTAATTAAAAATAGATATTATACAAAAACAATTCCATATATAAAATATTATCAATCTAAAAAGAGAGCCAGATAGACTCTCTTCTTAATTATTTCTTAACTTTAACTTTTTTATTATCACACTTTTCTGGTAAAATATTCAACGTCTCTCTTATAACTTTTTTAAAGTTACTTGGTGTCTTCGGAAATATATTTTTAAATATGCTATTCATCATTATTTCCCTCCCATTTATATTTAATTTATACCACTTGGTGTTTTTTGAAAGTACGATAAGCAAAAGGTATACAAACAACCACTATTATTATGTAAATTGCTATTCTCATTGTAAGTATATCCATTGTTATCCCAGGTAAAGGATAAGACATATAATTTGTAATATCCATCATAAATACTGGCTGACATGATATAGAAGGAAGTAGCATATAAATATGATTCCAAACACCGTTAGTCTCACTAAGCTTAAAGAATAACGGAGCCATTATTATACATATCATAACAATTAACACTGAAAATGGTGTCTTCATTTTTGCAGATAATAATAATGTAATTGATACCATTGAAAGCATCACTAAATATAGTGTTACAATACAAATAACTGTTGCCGATAAAAATGTTAAAGAATATGGTGTTATTGAATTTATAATTTGTATTGGCAAATTCCACCCATCTATTCCGAATGATAATAATATAATCCCTATACCTACTACAATATTTAATGTATATACTGTAATTGCAAAAACAAATGACGCTAATACCTTTGACAGTATTAATTTGGATTTTCCATACCTAGAAGATAGTATTATATTATCAGCACCAGATTGATACTCACCCGCAAAAACAGGAGCAATACAAATACAAATTGCTATTATAGGAAGTGCCATTAGCTCAATACAGTTAAATACAGTCTTCCATCCCTCGTGATATCCATATTCAAAAGGTGTTGAGACTTCTTTGTTTTTTTCAATCCAAAATTCTTTTTCTTGCTCTGAATAATTCCAATCTTCATAACTAGCATTTAAAAGCTTATATATTTTATTATCTCTTTGACTATAAAATTTAGCGTCCTCTTCTATTTGTAATTTTTTAAGCTCTGCAAATGAATAGTCATATAGATTTGGAATTGTATAATTATTATTAAGAAGACCTAAATAATACATCTTATCTACTAAGTATTTATTAAAAGCTGAATCACTTAACTCCTTTTTCCCATCATTAATAACTATGTTATCTGGATTATCAAATAACTGTTGATATTTTAAAATATCATCTTTAATTCTGTCTTCTGTTAATACTCCTGCAAGTTCTTTCTGGTTAGATTTTTCTAATTCAATAGCAGTAAATCCTCTTTCTTGATTACCGTCCTTATCAAATGATATGAATTGAATAACTGGAGATATAAATAGTAATGCTGTTAAGGCGAAACTAGCTAAAACTACAATTATATTTAATTTTTTTCTTACAATTTTTTTAAGCTCAAATATTAATAAATCTTTCATATTATTCCTCCTATAGTGATACCATGTCATCAAAATGGTATAAAAATAAATCTTCAAGTGTTGGGTCTACATTAATTGCATTTTCATCAGGTTTTGTATCACTTACAATACGAAGCGAAACCTCATTATTACCTTCATGCTGTAAGTTTACAACACGATACTTACTACTAACTATATCTACTTTATTCTGTGGTACTCTACATCTCCATACTTTTTTATCTATTTCCTTAGTCACGCCTTCACTTGGACTATTAATAATTATTTGACCACTCTTCATCATTAGTATTGTATCTGCTATATATTCAATATCAGAAACAATATGAGTTGAAAGAATAACTATCTTATCCTTTGAAAAGCTAGAAATTAAATTTCTAAAACGTATACGCTCTTTGGGGTCTAACCCTGCTGTTGGTTCATCTAATACTAAAATCTTTGGGTCATTTAATACTGCTTGAGCAATTCCTAATCTTTGTTTCATACCACCTGAAAAAGTTCTTATTTTTTTATTTGCAACCTCTGACAAGCCTACTAAATCTAATAGTTCTTTTGTTTTTAACTTTGCACTCTTCTTATCTATTCCTTTTAATGCTGAAACATAGTGCATAAATTCCTTAGCCGTAAAGTCTGGATAATACCCAAAATCTTGAGGAAGATATCCAATAAGCTTTCTATAATTTTCACCCAATGTATCTATATCATATCCATCTAGCAATATGTCCCCAGATGTCGGATTAAGAACACCACATACCATTCTCATAAGAGTTGTTTTACCTGCTCCATTCGCTCCAAGTAACCCATACACTCCTGGCTGTAAGATAACATCCATTCGGTCAACTGCTATTTTATTTCCAAACTGTTTTGTTAATCTATCAAATTTTAATTCCATTTTAAACCTCCTAAATATGTGTTAAATTTATGTAATCATATTTTTTGTTACAGCTATTTAATAACCTATAGATTTGGACGCATGAACCAACTATTGCTATCGCAAGCATAACTGTCCATATCCACAATGAAGATACTACGTATAACCTAGGCAAGAATGTTGTTGACATCGATACTATAACCATTATAAAAATACCTAAAGCAAAACAATAATAATTACATTCTTTGTTTTTAAATTTATTTAGTAACCATAAGCATCCAAAGCAAGTTACCATAAATGGTACACAAATATACAAAAATGTAGCATATGGATGAAGTGTTGTATTTACTCCCACAATAATACATAAAATTGTTATACTTAAAATATCCATAAGTCCTAAGATACTTACACGAGACATCATTACTTGACTTAGTGTATATTGTGTCGACATTTCAATTTCAATAGTTCCATGTGTGTAAGTTCTTGATAGTTCTGTAATTCCCGATAGAAAAATCAGTGGTGCTATTGATGAAATTAAGCCTATCACTTGTGCAGATATAGTATAATAATACAGTTTCAATCCACAAAATAATAGTATTATAAATTGGATAGCCCATACATTTTTACGAATAAATCCAAATTGTTGGAAGTAAAACTCCCAAAATGTTAATCCCTTATTTTGAGCTTGATTCACTTCTCGACGTACCTGTATAATAGTTTCTTGAATGTTAATAGGATTTGGCATGGGTACATCTGTGTATATTTTCTTTAAATCATTTTCTAATTGTTTTTTCAATATAATCACTCCCATTTAATTTATTTTTAATTGTTGATAATGCAGAATTTATCCTATAACGAACTGAGAATCGTGATTTCCCTGTGATAACTGCAATTTCATTTACTTTTAAATCATGAACATATCTTAAAACTATAACTTCCTGTTGCTCTTGTGGAAGTCGATTAACAATCTGTTCAAGTATTATTTTATCTGTAATATTATTAATTTTTTCGGTTGCAGTAATATCTATAATTTCTTTTGTTGCTTCTAAGTAATCTGGTTTACGCTTTTTATTACAATTAATGCATAGGTTTTTAGCTATGGTGTAAAGAAATGCTCTTGGCTTTCCCCTATCAGAATATGTATTTATATTTCGTATGAAATTCAAGAAAACATCTTGTGTGATATCTTGTGCATCTTCACTATTTCCTAATTTCCAGTAACAGTACTTATAAATAGCATCATAATTTTCAGTAACAATTTGTTCACCGATATCTGCGTCCCCATTCTTAATCTTTCCAATAGGGTTTGTAGTCACATCATCACCTCCTCATAATATATAACAATTCTAAAATCGAAATTGTGCAAATTTTTTTTATTTTTTATTAATCAAAATAGCACAAGAATTATCTTGTGTCTTATATACAATATTTTTATTATTATTTTTAGAATAAATCAGACCTCTTTTTTTTGCGTTGCTCACCTTTCAAGCTTACAACATTATTTGGTTCTAAATTATTAAGATTATTAGTTTTTCTCAATTCATCTATCTTGTCATCATTAAACATATTCTTTAAACTATCATAAACCACATAATCTTTTGATTTATTCATAGATATAACATCTACTAATGAATTATCAGCTAAGCGACTATTACAAAATATACTTCCAAATTCACGCTCAAATCATTTTAAAGCTTTTTGCAAATCGTCTTTTTCTTTCTTCAACTCTTTATTTTCTTCTTCTAATTTTTTTAACTTATTCTTATCCATTTCAAACACTTTAGCTAGCTTCTTATAAAGCACCTCAGGCTTTTTATAGTATTCATTTACTAATGCATGGATATCTCCTATTTCTGGAATAAACTCTTTACCAGCTACAACTACATTAGAAGAATTTTTTATTTCGTTTATCCTTTGTCTTCCGTAATAATCTTCAAAGCTAGCTTCTTTAGTCAAATCTATATCAAATTTACTTAATAAAGCTTGTACATCTTTATAGCTTAAATTTTCTTTACCTTTAAATTCCTTATGATAAATAAACCACGTTGTATTACCTGTATAATTTACCCATAAGCTATAATTTCCATCTTGTTATTTAAATACTATAGTGTCATCATATTCATCATTTTGAAATTCATCTATTTTTGTATTTACCTTAGAAAAGATTTCACTAGCTATCTTTGCAGCTTCTTCTTTATCTCCTACAGATGCTTTATATACATACGCTTTATTCGATTTATCATTAAAGTCAATATTACTACTTACATCTATAGTTGACATATCTATATTATAGCTATTAGTAATAGATAGATTTCCTAACTCTTTTTTAGAATAAGTAATAAATATTATACTAAAGGAAATAACAGTTATTATTAAAGGTATTTGGTAAATTATATTAGTTAAAACTTTATACCTTTTTTCATATATTGATATAAAAAATATTACTATACCATACCCTATAATGCATCCTAGAGTATTATTTATAATGTCATCGAGTTCAAATATCCCTCGTTTACTTATAAGTTGAAGTATTTCTATAAATAGTGTTGCCCCAAATCCTATTAAATAAGTTATATACCATCTTTTACATTTTTTAAAAAGTAATGGTATCATAAATCCAAGTGGAACAAACATTAATATATTAAGAATTATATTTCTCCACTCTCTTATAGAAAAGCTATTGTATGCATTTTTATAAGAGCTAAACAAGTGTAGATTTATATTACCATACTCTGAAGTTCTATGTCCAATTGTTGCTCCAAGTACTACAACTATATAAATTACAAATATACTCCACAATCCAAATTTAAATTTATTTAATTTATCAGTACCTTTCATTAGTTTTTTATAAAGTAAGAAGTATCCTGTTAGAAGTAAAATTACAACAATAACTCCTAATAGCATATACTGTCTTGCAAGTTGTATTAAATCATAAATTCTCACTATTCTAATCTCCCTTATCTTTTAAATCGATTAATTTAATTTACAAAATATACCATAAAAAATAATTATAATGCAAATTTTTATGACATAGTTATTTTTATCTATGTTCTATAATTGTTGAATTAATAAAAATAAATTAAAAGCCCCTAAAGCTATAATAGCCTTAGGGACTTTATTTTGTTATTTTACTTTTAAGGTATCGTTATTTAAATTAATTATTCATCTTTTTTACCTTTTGCAAATAATACTCCAGCTATTGCTGCTATACCAACACCTATATAAGCTATTATATTATTTCCATTCTTTGATTCTTCAGCTTCAACTTGTGAATCAGTAGTTGTTGTTTCTTCTAAATTATCTTTACTTTCTTCAGTAGTTTCATTAGTAATCTCATCTGAAGTAGCAATTTCATCAAGTTGGTCATTTATAGTTTCATTTTCAACTTCATTAGTAGTTGTGCTTTCATTTGAAGTGTTTCCACTGTTGTTAGTTGATCCATTTCCTCCTGATGTATTTCCACCGTTGTTAGT